>Ga0156209_115_pt1 | contig 119007 bp, 127 predicted proteins | sample RifCSPlowO2_12_FD_107862 | JGI IMG/M metagenome (GOLD analysis project Ga0156209, IMG submission 107862) | Candidatus Doudnabacteria bacterium RIFCSPLOWO2_12_FULL_47_12
AACGCGCCGCCATCTGGAACGCCGGCTATAACAGATTGGTTCACTGTCAGGATATTTGAAAAAGAGTATCCCGCGCTCAGGAAAATGCTTCCCGAGGTAAATGCTCGCTTTTGACCGCCCTTGATCAAATACACAGTGGCGCTGTTTCTAGATTTAACAAGAGTGCCTTCCGGAAAAGTCATCACTGGTCCTTCCGGCAAAACAAGATCTGCGCTAGTTGCCGCTCTGACCTGAGAAAAATTAAAGCCATGGGAGAAAAAAACATCCGCACTTGGGAAGCCTCGCTTTTGTCCGAGATAATTGACAAAATAAACAGTTCCTCTGTCAAGGAACAAATCCCCTGCCGCGGCAGAGACTGTGGTAGCGCTCGCCATAACCAACGCGATTGCGACCAATAAAATCTTTGATAATGTCTTCATCATATATTATGTGGTTACTTGTTTCAAATTAATATTAAGTGATTATCTTGACAAATACCAGTCCCGTTGTCAAGAAGCGAACCGTGTTATAATGATACTATGTGACTTGAAGTATTGAAATCAAAAATGAAAGACCTGCAAAAACTAAAAACCGAATTTCTCGAACACCTCGAGGTTGAAAAAAACCGTTCGCGGCTCACTGTCCGCAACTATGATTTGTATCTCAAACGATTTATAGAGTTCGCGGAAAGCAGATCAGTCACCTCACCTGCCGGCATTGACCTCGATCTTGTGCGCAGCTACCGGCTCGCGCTCAATCGCCGCAAAGACAAATATGACGAGGAAATGAAACTCGTAACGCAGACCTATCACATCATCGCGCTCAGGTCGTTTTTGAAATATCTGGCCCGTCGCGACATCAAAAGCCTGGCCGCGGAAAAGCTCGAACTGCCAAAAACCCCCTCGAGGCAAGTTTCGTTTTTGGAAACCGATGACCTGGAAAAACTTTTCAAAGCGGTGGTGGCTGAAAAAAACGAACTGCGCAGATTGCGAGACCGGGCCATACTCGAGCTTTTATTCTCCACTGGCCTGCGGGTCGCGGAAGCCGCAAATCTCAAACGCGGCCAGGTCAACCTTAAAAAAGATGAATTCTCTGTCAAAGGCAAGGGCGATAAAATCCGCGTCGTGTTCCTCTCGCCTTCGGCAAGACATGCCCTCAAATCCTACCTCGAGCGCCGTCGTGACAATTCCCCCGCCTTGTTTGCCCGTCACAACCAAGAAATAGAAATGCTCGACGAAATTCCACTCACCGCCCGCAGCATCCAGAGGCTGGTAAAAAAATATTCCCTGCTGGCTGGCATCTCGATCTCGATTACGCCACATACTCTGCGTCATACTATGGCTACCGATCTGCTGCAGGCTGGCGCGGACCTGCGCTCTGTTCAGGAAATTCTTGGCCATTCGTCAATAACTACAACGCAGATCTACACTCATCTGACAAACAAACGATTAAAAGAGATTCATCACAAGTATCACGGCAAATTTAGAAAATAATTGTGCTTTTACACATGACCTCCGTCATAAATGTTATACATAATGAACCTATCAATAAAATCGCGGTGATTATCACTTGACGTTGGTGAGTGATAATAGTATGATACAAATTACTTAAATTTACTCTCATGATTCCCCTCGACAAATTTACGCAAAAAGCCCAGGAAGCCATTGCTACTAGCCAAACCATAGCTTCGGAATACGACCAGCAGCAAGTTGATTCTCTTCACCTTCTTTTGTCCCTCATTCAGCAGGAAGGCGGAGTGGTTGGCTCGCTTCTGGAGAAACTCAAGATTGACACCAAGCTTTTGGAGAACCAGATCCAAAAGCATCTTCGCATCGTCCCCCAGATCGCGGCTTTTCCCTCGGGCCTGGGTCAAATTTACGTTACCCGCAACCTCAATGAGGTGCTGTCGCAATCTATGAAAGAAGCCATCAAGCTAAAAGATGACTATGTTTCGACCGAACATTTGTTCTTGGCCATTCTGGAGCGCGGGGGACAAGCCAAACGAATCCTCGAGCAGTTCAACCTCAGCGCTGACGATGTCCTCGACAGTCTCAAGGAAATCAGAGGATCCGAACGGGTGACGAATCCGGAACCGGAGCAAACCTATCAATCTTTAGAAAAATATACCCTAAACCTCACTGAGCTAGCCCACAAAAACAAACTTGATCCGGTTATCGGCAGGGACGCAGAGATCAGGCGAGTCATGCAAGTACTTTCGCGGCGCACAAAAAACAACCCGGTCCTGATCGGCGAACCGGGCGTTGGAAAAACCGCGGTGGTGGAGGGCTTGGCGCAAAGGATAATCTCCGGCGATGTACCGGAGAGCCTAAAAAATAAAATCCTTCTTTCACTGGATCTGGGCGCGCTTTTGGCTGGCGCCAAGTTTCGAGGCGAATTTGAGCAACGCTTGAAATCAGTTTTGCGGGAAATTGAACGATCTTCCGGAAAAATCATTCTTTTCATAGACGAGCTGCATACAGTGGTCGGCGCCGGCGCTGCGGAAGGCGGCCTTGATGCCTCGAACATGCTCAAACCCATGCTGGCGCGCGGCTTACTCCACGCGATCGGCGCCACTACCCTGAAGGAATATCAAAAATATATAGAAAAAGACGCCGCGCTTGAGCGCCGGTTCCAGCCAATCATCATTTCCGAGCCATCAGTCGAGGACACGATTGCTATTTTGCGCGGGATCAAAGAAAAATATGAAGTTCATCACGGCGTAAAAATCACCGACGAGGCACTAATATCTGCCACGCAACTTTCCTCGCGCTATATTTCTGACAGATTCCTTCCGGATAAAGCCATTGACCTAATCGATGAAGCCGGCTCGAATCTCAGGCTTGAGATTGACAGCATGCCTGAAGAGCTTGATATGCTGACCCGTCGCATCCAGAAACTCGAAATCGAGCGGCAGGCTCTAAAACAGGAGGAATCCGAACGAGCCAATGCGGAACTGCCGCGGATTGAAAAGGAACTGGCTGAACTCCGGGAACAAGCGCGCAACCTGCGGCTGCACTGGGAAGCTGAAAAAGAAGTCATAACGAAGATCCGCGAGAACAAAACCAAGATTGATGAGCTGAAAATGAAGGCTGAGGCCGCGGAGCGTGCCGGCGATCTGAACCGCGTTGCCGAGATTCGCTATGGCGAGCTGCCAAAGCTGACGCGCGAGATCGAAGACAAGGAACAGTACCTCATCAGGCTGCAGAGCAAACATAAGATCTTGCGGGAAAAAGTTACCGAAGAAGATATCGCGCATGTCGTGGCGCGCTGGACCGGTGTGCCAGTGTTCAAAATGCTGGAATCTGAAACCAAAAAACTCACGCACATGGAAACAGATCTGAAAAAAAGAATCATTGGACAGGGTGAAGCTATCGACGCGATCAGCAACGCGATTCGAAGAAGCCGGGCAGGCATCGCTGAAGAGCGCAGGCCAATTGGTTCGTTTATCTTCATGGGGCCCACTGGGGTGGGAAAAACTGAAACCGCAAAAGCGCTCGCGGAGTTTTTGTTCAATGACGAAAGGGCTCTCGTGCGCATTGATATGTCCGAGTACAGTGAGAAACATTCTGTCTCGAAATTTATTGGTTCACCGCCAGGCTATGTCGGCTATGAAGAAGGCGGCCAGCTTACGGAGATCATCCGCAGACGACCATACAGCGTGATTCTCTTTGATGAAATCGAAAAAGCTCATCCAGAAATTTTCAATATCATGCTTCAAATATTGGATGACGGCCAGCTTACGGATGCCAAAGGTCGCGCAGTCAATTTCAAGAACACTATCATGATCATGACTTCCAACCTCGGTTCAGAAATGATTCGCACCCGCGGCCTCGGATTTACCGAAGCAAAAAAAGATAAAGAAATTCCGGAAAAAGAAATGCGCGAACGGGTCCTGGACATTCTGAACCGGCACTTTAGGCCCGAGTTTCTAAACCGCATTGATGAGATCATCATCTTCCATCCCCTATCGCGCAAGCATATCGATGACATTGTTGACCTGCAAATTGCTCTGATTCAAAAACGACTCATCGAACGCAACATCATGATCAAGGTCAAACCTGCCGCCAAAAAGGTTTTGGCAGAACGGGGTTACGATCCTGTCTATGGTGCCCGTCCCTTAAAACGTGCACTGCAAAGAGAAATCCTCGATAAGCTCGCCTTAGCCATGATCAAGGGCGAAGTCGAAAACGGTGACGAAATCGAAATCGACGCCAACAAAAAAGACGGTCTCATCTTCAAGACAAACAAGGTTTTGACCTCAAAAACGCGTTGACGAAACGACAGGATCCGACCAAAAAAACCGCTCAGCAGGGCGGTTTTTGCTTGCCTGGCAGTAACAAGTCTTGACTTTTTTCGTCTTTTGTGCTACTATTTATGGTTTACGATTAGAACTACATTTTTCGGAAATTCACGTTCCTTTCAAGATCTCACGTCCATAGGAGGATATTCAAATGAAGAAAGTGTTTTTGCTCACAGTACTGCTGTTTGTTATTACTGCCCCGCTGTTTGCGCAAAAGGCACAGCAAGAAGCCGGGCAGATTGCCGCAGCTACTTCGCTGTCTTTCCCTATACCGTCGCCGCGAGTCATTATCAATGACACGGAAAATGATACGTGGCCAGCTCCGCCACTCCCACCGCCAACAGCGCCTGGCACGCCGCCAATGCCACCAATGCCGCCGCTACCAAGGATCACTATGGACCTCGTTACAGTTCAGGCAAGAAGTAACGGGTTACAGACGATTATCGCCCTCGGCTTTTCTGGCAAGACTGACATGAAGAAGCTTGCCGAAGAAATGGTCGGCAACGTTTATCTTGATACTGATCAGGACCCTGGCACTGGTGCCACTGTCCGGTATGATCAGGATAGCCTGCGCTTCGAGCCGCGCATCGGATACGAGGCCAGCATAAGCTTCTGGGGATTCCCTAGATCTGGCAGAGCCGAGCTTTACAAAGTACGTGGAAATGATGCGGGTTACTATGTTCAGGTTGAGATCGTCGGCCAAATGTTGTCGATGGTCATACCGAACGAAGTACTTGGCGAATTCGGCGACGGCGAAATGCATGTTGCTGTCGCAATCGCAGATTATCAGGGAGTAGTTGACGTGGCTCCAAACCAAGGCTACGGCTGGATTACCAGCATCCGCAAGCTGTCAGTTTCACCGGATAGCTCCCTAATGGTAACGGCGCAGAGTTTCGACATTGGCATCACAGTTGAGATGGACAGTCCCAATTCGCCGTTTCAAAAGCTGGTCATCTACGACGGCGTTGACATGACCCGCAATTTCGAATCAGCGGAGACTGTCGGCGAGATCAAACAAAGCATTATGACCCGCGGCGGCAAGAGTTTCCGCTACCGTGTGCCAGCAAATGCCATGATGCCTGGCGAGCACACTGTCGGGGTGTTCGTGATCGGACATGACGGGATTGCTGCAAAAGAGGTGAAATACCTCGTACTGCAGACCTCTGACCCCGGTAGCAACTAACGAATCACTTTAAATAAAAGGCCCGCGTTACATCGAGAGATGTTTCGCGGGCCTTTTTCTTTTGTCTGTTACTTTACTCCCATTCTTTCTTTTCGTTTCGCTTCAGCGATATTTAGCACCATTTTTCTGATGCGGACATTTTTTGGCGTCACCTCCACTAGCTCATCATCGCCGATATATTGCAGGGCGTCCTCGAGACCCATAGTACGCGGCGTGTTGAAATGTTCGGCGCCGCCCTCTCCTTTTGAGCGCATGTTGGAAAGCTGCTTGGCCTTGCAGACATTTACAGAAATATCTTCCGGACGCGCGTTCTGCCCCACCACCTGTCCTTTATAAACCGGAACGCCTGGACCGATAAACATCACGCCTCTATCCTGCACATTGAGGAGGCCATACATGTTGGTTGTGCCTGTTTCGTGGACCACGAGCGATCCCTGCTCTCGCTCGCGCCAATTTCCCGGGTCTTTGTCATAGATTTCAAAGGTCGAGTTGATGATGCCGAGTCCTCTGGTGTCTGTAAGAAATTCGGAACGGTACCCGAGGAGACCTTTGGTGGGAATAATAAATTCCATAAAGGCTATGCCGTTTTCCGTGCGCATCTCTGTCATCTGGCCGTGTCTGGAGCCGAGCTTTTGAATGATCACTCCATTGTGAACCTCTGGTACTTCGATAAATACCCTTTCGTAAGGAGTCAGAATCTTTCCGTCGATTTCCTTGTTGATGACTTGGGGCCTCGAGACCTGGAACTCAAATCCTTCTCTGCGCATGCGCTCGATGAGGATCGAGAGATGGAGCTCGCCGCGCCCGGACACTGTCCATTCGTTTTGTCCTGGACCGTTTTCAACCCGAAGCGCCATGTCAGTCTCAAGCTCTTTGTAAAGTCTCTCCTGTATCTGCCGCGAGGTGCAAAAATCTCCTTCTTTTCCCGCGAGCGGAGAATCGTTTACAGAAAATGTCATCTTCACGGTTGGCTGCTCGATCTCCAGGAGAGGCAAAGCCTGCGGGTTTAATGGATCAGCAATTGTTTCTCCAATCACCACCTCGGGAATGCCGGCGATCGCGGCAATGTCGCCAGCAACAACCTCTTTGGCATAAATACGTTCGAGGCCCTCAAAGGTCATTAGCGACACCAGTCGGTATTTTTTCATGGTTCCAGCCCTATCAATATGCATCACTTCCTGTCCAGCAGTGAGACGGCCGTTGTTGACGCGACCTGTGGCGATGCGTCCTTTGAAAGTATCACTTCCAACAGTGGTAACCAAAAGCTGCAGTGGTTTATCAGGATCTGCTGTTGGCGCTGGAATATATTTGAGTATCGCGTCAAAGGCAGGGGTAATATCTGCCATTTTCGAAAGGTCGGGCTCTAGCCCGGCTTTCCCGAGTTTCGCGGCCGCGTAAATAGTTGGAAAATCAGCTATCTCATCACTGGCGCCCAATTCCAAAAACAAATCAAGAGTTTTATCATGCACAAAATTTACCCTGGCGTCAGGCTTGTCGATCTTATTGATAACAACAATGATACGGAGGCCCAGGGCCAAAGCTTTTTTGAGGACGAACCTAGTTTGCGGCATAGGTCCTTCTTTGGCATCCACAAGGAGCAGTGCTCCATCAGCCATGCGCAAGACTCGCTCTACTTCGCCGCCAAAATCCGCGTGTCCCGGGGTATCAATAATATTGATCTTGGTCTCGCCCCAGCGCACAGACGCGTTTTTGGAAAAAATAGTAATCCCCCGCTCCCGTTCGAGAGGGTTGGAATCCATGATAAATTCTTTTTCCGCGACGTCTTTGTGCATCTTGGTCTTTGAACCGCGCAGCAAAGTATCGACAAGCGTAGTCTTGCCGTGGTCAACGTGGGCGATGATTGCAACATTTCTGATATTCATAATTCGGTAACAAAAAATCTGCTAACAGCAGAATCTTAATTCTACTAGTTGATCATATCACATTAATACAATCTTGTCACTCGCATTACAACCTCCGTTCATTCTACATCTATATGCAATAGCATATCTTGTTAGAATACATCAATTTCATTAATTGGAACAAGTTGTTAAATCAAACCTTTCTTTCGAAAAAAATCTTCCAACAATTCATAATCGCTATGATCCAATTGCTTTATCTCCATCAATGTAACAAACGGGTTTATATGATAATGTGTCGCTACGGATTCTATTTCTTCCCTGGGATCGAAGGGATGAATCCAAACAGTTCTCTGTAAAGGATAAAATTCCATTTGCTTTAACTTTTTCTGAAAAGTATTGGCAGCAATCCGAAACTGCTTTGGAATATCAGCTACCACCATCCACCAATTTCCATTCCAATGTTTAGGCTTTTTAACTGATAAGTTTTTAAAATTAATCTCGCGTAACCTTTCCTGTCCCTTCTTTGTCGGATAAACCATGAGCAAACCTCCTCGCTTTTCAATATTGATATAACCCTGCCGGCGCATGTAATAAAATGATTTTGTCAGCTGATTCTGCCGTTTGACCACAGTATTTTTTCTACTCCCATATTGTTTCTTTCCAAAAATTTTATCCAGCGCCACAAAAGCATTCGGAGCAATAGCGCTTAGAGCCACCACCCCTGCTGTCATGGCGACTGCCAAAGCAACCTCACCAGCAGTGCGAAGATGAGCTTTCTGATCTTCTGATAATTCAAATCCTGCCTTCGGGGAAGAATTTTTTATTTCATTTCGGATATCTAACATAGATACGTGATCATTCTACACTAATGTGCAATTGCATATCAAGTTAGAATGCAAATATCATTTACTGTTTGTGCAAACTATTTAGAACGTGGATTCTAGGCCCCGAAAACCACATGAAAAAAAATATCTTGATCTCTTATATTGGGTCCGTATTTATTTCCCTCTGTCTTGCTTCTTGCAAACAAGAAATAAATGAAGACCGTGATATTTACAACGCGAAAAAACATCCAAGCCGCGTACCATCCGCTCTTACCCACGTCATGGAAGCGCCTCGCAAATAAAGAATAGTAGAAAACATTTTCCACGATCCCAAATATTATAAACAGAGCTTGGGTATACGTGTTACTGTTCAATGAGGGTAGTATCCAAAAGACTATTATGAATAGGGTTCCGGCCAGAAGCAAAAAACTTTGAAAAAAAATTTCGATTTAGCCTTCCAGAATAGATTTTTTTGATATATCCCAAGATAGAGTGATTGTAGCACAATTAGCGTGCAAGCTGCAATTCAACGATATTCTGAACCTCTTTTACGTTTCGCGCTGCCATGAGCATCACTCGCAGTTCTTTGGCCCCGTCAAACCCGGTTACATAAGCTTTGTAGTGTTTTTTCATCAAATCGAAATTTTTTACACCCTTGAAGATCTTTTCAAAAAGAAACGTGTGCTCAAGCATTACTGCCAATTTTTCTTCGAGCGGTACGCTTTTGTAATCCCGCTTGCTTGAGAATAGCCACGGATTGCCGAAAATCCCGCGGCCAATCATGACGCCGTCGCAGCCTGTTTCTCTGACTCTCAGCTCTGCTTCATGCCTGTCCTTCACGTCACCGTTGCCAAAAATAAGTGTTTGTGATTCTAAATCGTTGCGAATCTTGACTGCGTCAGCGATTCGGTCCCAGTGCGCGGGTACAAGCGACATTTCTTTGCGAGTGCGCGCGTGAAGCGTTATTACCGCCGGCTCAGCCTCCAAGAGCTTCGGCAGCCAGTTATCGAGCTCGTCTTTATTGTAACCCAATCTGATTTTTGCAGACACTGGCATCCGCCCGCCGGCGGATTCTGCGCCTTCTTTTGCAGCTTGGATAAGCTCCGCGGCTAGCTTCGGGTTTTTGCAAAGCGCGGCGCCCGCGCCTTGTTTTTCCACGGCCCGGTCAGGACACCCCATATTGATATCAATCCCGTCAAACTCTAATTCACGGGCGAGCACGGCGCATTTATAAAAGTTTTCTGGCTTGCTGCCAAAAAATTGCGCCACAATCGGCCGCTCCCCTTCGGTGTATTTCAGATCAATCACCAATTTTTCTTTGCCTGCAGAAACGAGGCCGTCGCAGGATACAAACTCGGTCCACATTACGTCGGGCTTACCGTATTTGGCAATAATAAATCGGAAAGCCGCGTCCGTGACATTCGCCAGGGGGGCCAGGACAAAGATCGGTCTTTTGAGCATTTTCCAGAAATTAGCTTTCATTCTATACTTATGAGGCTAATAACTACTAATGTAAAATTCAAAAATCAAAGTGTAAAATTACAATGTAAATTTTAAAATTTTTAATTGTCATTTTTCATTTTGATATTTACATTTTCAATTATGGAGTTTCCAATCAGAATAAATCATTACTTGGCTCTAAAACAATACTGTTCCCGTCGCATGGCTGACAAACTGATCGCGGGCGGTAAGGTCAAAATCAATGGCAAGGTCGCGGCCATTGGCCAGAAGGTGAACGAAGCAGACCGCGTTGAGGTTGATCTGCCTGCAGTTAAAAAAATCTCGGAAGGCCGAGTGTATTTAGCATACCACAAACCAGTGGGAATTGATACCCACGCAGTGAAGTTCAAAAACCATCCCGGCGTTTTTCCAATCGGCCGTTTGGATAAAAATTCGCATGGACTGATCTTGATGACTAATGACGGCCGTGTGACCGACCGCATGCTCAATCCCAAATACGATCACGAAAAAGAATATACGGTTACGGTTGATAAAAAACTACGCCCCGGATTTCTGGAACGCTTGCGGACGGGAATCACGATCGATGATTATGTTACGAGACCTGCAAAGGTTACGCAGTTAAATGATCACAAATTTAAAATTGTCTTGACTGAAGGGCGGCATCACCAGATCAGGCGCATGTGCGACACTTTTGGTTTCACGGTGCGAAGCTTGAAGCGCGAGCGGATCATGAATATTAAACTCACCGGACTAGCGCAGGGACAGCAGAAGCAGCTTGGCGGCGCAGAATTGAAACTTTTTCTAAAAAACCTCGGACTCTAAACCTATTTGATAATTCTCACGGACGCGCGCCTGCCTGGACCTGATGACACAGCGATCGGGTTGTGACCAGCCGCGACATCAAAGCCGCCCATCCACCATGGTTCATAGGTCATTTTCGCTTTGGCTTCCGCGCCATTCTCGTCAAAAGTTCTGGTATGCGCGCCGCCGCCGCCTTTTACCACTTTGAATTCTTCCGCATCAGTAATGAACACTGACCAGCCCCAGGATGCTTCAGGATATGGAACATGCGTTATGATGCCATCTACTGCCGCGACCAATGGCTGCATTTTTTTTCCAAAAATATCATTGCCTTTGTGCGTGCGCTTGCCCCCATCCCGGGGGAAACCAAAATCGTCCACATAATTTACCTGTCCGATCACAGGAAATACAATGTCGCGGATAGATTCACCCGAAAATACTATCAGCAGCAAAAGAGTTTTGAATTTCATCTGCCATTTACGACGCAGTGCTTTGCGGTTTATTAATTGTTTTTGTTTCCTGGCACTATAGTGCTATAGTCTAAATATGATTCGCGAATCAGAAACCGGGCATTTTCGCCCGGGTGAAACAAAACCATCGCTGGAAAATTTGCAGCAACAATACGCGCAAAAGCTGCTCGAGAGGGAAACAGCAAGAATCAATTATCAGCGCGCTATCGAGGCGGGTGTGCGATTGCACAATCGCCTGCTTGATGATTTGGGATCAAAAGAAATCAAAACTGAAATGGCAAAGCTCGAGAAGGAGCGCGTAGCCGCGGCAGAACGCCTTGGCGGCCTCAAGGCAGAGGTTAACAGTATCACTGATGAAATCACTGCTCTCGCCGGAGCCGATGCCGATGACAAAATTAATGACACTGGTTTATTTATAGTTGAAGAGTTTAAAAAACTTCTCAAAACTGATCCGGCCAAAGCCATTGAGCTTTCAGCCGGCAACGAATATTTGGAAAAATTAAGGCTCATGGCTGAAGAGCTCAACCAAAAATAAAATTATTTCTTTCGGAATATATTTTTGATCGCTCCGGAATACAACTCTTCTGTGTAATCTCGCCCCTTCATCACGAGTTGCTTGATTGAAGGGATTTTTTTTGCGTGCCTCGCATCAGTTTATAAGTACCGCTGCCGCCATCGTTGCCGGCAGCGCCGAGTTTATCAGATCAGCTTGGCTGGCTTCCGAAATGCCATTTTCGTAAACTCTGATTTTTCGATCGCTGATTTCCGCCGCATTTATTGGCAAGGCAAAAATAAATCCAGCACCTTCCTGTCGGGGTATTGCACCCCGCAGGAAGGCTATATTGAGCCATTCATCCCCGCAGCAAGCTGCGGGGTATTCTGGAAGGTGCTGGATAAAATTGGCTGCGACCAACAACATAACTAATAGGTTAGGAAAAAGTTTTTTCGCTGTCATGTATATATTGTGGCCTTCAAATCTAAAACTTCGTTACAAAAACGATTGAGGCGCTGGAACAGCCCGGATCGCAGGTTTCTATCGAATTTTTTGACGATATCTGAAATAATTTTGGATTTTTGCACATTTAGCTTTACTGTGGACCGCGCTATACTTAGCGTATGGATTCCAAGGTGAAAATCTTGATTACAGCAGTGCTGCTGATATTGCTGCCCGTGGCATCGTGGTTTATCTGGCGCGCGGTACGAGAGAAGTCGCAACAGGCAAATCCGCCTTCTCCTTCTCCGCAGCAAGCTGTGGTACCCCAGACCACACCTGAACAAATTTTTCCTGCCTCTCCCACGCCAGCAGCTGAGCCGTCGCCGATACCCCCGCGAACCGGACGCGACAAAAATTAGTTTTAAAATGTTTATTTTATCAGTCCAATTCGGATGTGGTATAATAAACATAGAATGATTTTGAATGTAAAAAAATATTTTTTACGCTTTATGTTGCTCGCGATTGCCGTCAGCATGATTTCTTTGTCATCTGCAAACGCACAACTCGACAAGCAGCAGGAAAAAGATCAGCTGCAGCAGCAGCTCAGAGATATTGAAAATCAGATTGCTGCATATCAAAGGGAGCTGGGTCAAATCAAAGGTCAAAAAAATACTCTGCAAAACAAAATCAACCAACTGAAAAAACAGCAGGCCGCGTTGGGACTGCAGATCAAGGCCACGACATTACAGATTGATGATTTGGATGTCCAGATTACGATGACGCAGGAATCGATTGATCGTAACACCGCAAAAGGTGTTGAGCTTAAACAGCAGCTTGCAGAATTTATACGGCTCATCAACGAAAAAGATGGCACCCCCCTTTTGCTGGCAGTTCTTTCGCAAAACAATTTTTCCGACGTTTTAAACCAGCTGGTGTATTACTCGGAACTCAGTGAAGGCTTGCATTCGATTCTCGAAGAAATAAAACAGACAAATGGCGCGCTCGCGCAGGACAAGCAGAAATTTGAAGATAAACAAGGCCAGGCCAGAAATTTATTATCCATTCAAAGTATTCAAAAGGAACAGCTCGTAGATACTGAGAGTGAACAAAGGGTCTTGCTCGACCAAACGCGCGGCCTGGAGAGTGAATACCAGGCGGTTCTCGGTAATACGCAAAAGAAAGCCGCCGAGATCAGAAACCGTCTTTACGAATTGACCGGCGCGACCGCCCAGGTTACTTTTGGCGAAGCTGTAGAAATTGCGAAATGGGCCAGCTCTCACACCGGCGTTCGCGCTGCCTTTCTGCTGGCGATTTTGACGCAGGAATCAAACCTGGGGAAAAACGTAGGAACATGCAATCGTGCCGGCGACCCGCCGGAAAAAAGCTGGCGGATGGTAATGAAACCGGACAGGGATCAGCAGCCATTTCAGCAAATTACAACAGATCTAGGGCTTGATATAGAGACTACGCCTGTATCATGCCCAATGCGCCAAAACGGCAAGCAGGTTGGCTGGGGCGGCGCGATGGGACCGGCCCAATTTATTCCTTCAACATGGATGGGTTACAAAGATAAAGTCGCGGCGATTACTGGAAAAACCGCGGACCCCTGGGATATAAAAGACGCGTTTTTGGCCTCAGCCATAAAACTGAAAGCAGGCGGAGCAGGAACAGTTCAGGGTGAATGGGCGGCAGCCATGCGTTATTTTTCTGGCGGTACCAATCCCCGATTTCGGTTCTACGGCGATAACGTGGTCGCCACCGCGAACCGCTACCAGCAAGATATTGACGCGTTAAAATAAATCCAGCACCTTCCTGTCGGGGTATTGCACCCCGCAGGAAGGCTATATTGAGCCATTCATCCCCGCAGCAAGCTGCGGGGTATTCTGGAAGGTGCTGGATAAACATTGAAAGAAACTGTTGACTTTTTGCTATATAAAGGCTACAATGAACTGCTAATGTCTCATTCGAGACAATCACGAGTCATGACGGTCGGGGCACCATAACCAGGAAAGGACATCATCACCATGGACGAGATTAAAAACCAGGAAGCCAAACCAGAGGAAATAAAAACTCCGGAAGCGGCTGCGGCAACAGAAGAAACTAAATAATTTCTTGTTGTAAAAACACCCGCCTTTGGCGGGTGTTTTAATTGTGTCATGCCACCTTCGAATCTTCAATAATTTGTCCGTCCTTCAGGTTAATAACTCGCTGCGCGTATTTCGCGTAGTCATCCTCATGAGTAATCATGACAATAGTCTGGCCGTTTTTATGCAAATCAAGAAAGGCTTGCATCACGACATGACCGTTGGTCGAATCGAGGTTGGCCGTCGGTTCGTCAGCGAAAAGAATGGTTGGGTGATGAGCGATTGCTCTGGCGATCGAAACTCTCTGCTGTTGTCCACCGGATAACTGACTCGGCAGGTTGTGCATTCTGTCCGAGAGTCCAACCCTGGCCAGGGCACCTTCAGCCTGTTTATACGCAGCTTCTCTTGAATGTCCCTGCATTAGCATTAACAAAGCTACATTCTCGAGCGCTGTTAATTCAGGTAGAAGTGCGTAATCCTGAAAAACGTAACCAAGCATGTTAAGCCTCATGGCAGTCTTTTGCACTTGGGACAGTTCAGAAGTCTTAATACTATCCAGAAATACTTCGCCAGACGAAGGTTCGTCAAGAAGCGAGAGCTGATAAAGCAGGGTTGATTTCCCCGCGCCGGACGGACCAGTAACAGCTACGAACTCGCCGGAATCGATTTTTAGATCGATACTTCTCAAGACCTTGACCTCGAGTTCTCCTGATCCATATGTTTTTGTAAGATTTTGCACTTCGATCATTTTATCTCCCTAATATAGAGTCAAGTGTATTTTTTCGAACAATGAGCTTGGCCGGCAGATATCCGGCAATGATAGTTACAAAAATCAAAATCGCCACTCGAATCGCTGCGCCTGCTGGCGTAACCACCAGAATACCGTCGGAAAAAGGAAAATCTATCGGGTTATTTTTAAAATACGGCTCCAAAACTCCAAAGGTCAAAAGCAGGCCAACGAGCGATCCAGATAGCCCGTAAAATATCGCCTGGATCAAATAAGAAAACTGCACTGCTGCGGGACTAATACCTACACCCTTCATGATGCCAATGAGCTTTCGTTTGGTGACTGCGTTGATGTAAATCACGATAAAGATCGTAATCGAGGCCACAACCAACGCTATCGAGGACAATGCGTTTCCTAGTACACCCATTGTGCTCTCGATATCACGCAGGAACTGCGGGATTGCGTCAAGGCTCGTTTGTGTGCGCGCGGCGCTGGACCCCATGAACCCGTTAATATCAGCCACGAGCGCCTCCGCGTACGACGGCTCTGTCCGGATCGCGATTTCCTGAAAATGTTCTTTGTTTATGGAAAGCAGGGATTTCAAATCCGCGCCGGTGACAAAAACTCTTGTCGAGATTTCATCGACTTTGCTTTTGACAATGCCTTTTACAATAAATTCTTTGACAATCAGCGTTCCTCCGCCTTTTGAGGTGACAGTAACGCGGACTCTGCTGCCGACGTCTACGTCAGCCAAAAGATCAAGTCCGGGAATATTTGCGTCAGCGAAAGATGAGTATTTTTTTAACAGATTTGCCCCGATTAGCATATAGCCAGATTCATCGCCATCCAGCATGCCGCCTTGCGTGACCGAAGAAGCAAAATTGGTGACCAATGCTTCTTTCTCCGGATCCAGTCCTTTTATGGCAGCCCCCATTTGGTTTGGGCGTTCATTGCTGCGCGGCAGGCTCGTAAGGGTGCCGAGTATCGTCCCGCTTGTCTGGTAACGGGGTGAAAAAGCTTTTACCTGACTGTGGCTCTCCAAGAACGAAACTAATCCCGGTGAATTTTCTATATAGTCCCTGCCTGGCGCGGAGGTTACGATGACCTCGCCTGAATGGCTTTCGCGGAATTGTTCAAATGATCCACTGATGAGGCCTAAAAGTAGCCCTGAAACTACTACCAGATTAAGGAAAGTTAAAACCATGATAAAAATGATGAGCGCTGTCGTCCATTTGCTTGAACGGCGGATCTGCCGGACAGCCAAAAACCACCCGACTCGGAAGCCAAACACATACTCCTTCAGGAGCTTGGGCAGGGATTTCATGTCAATATTTATTTGGTATCAGCATTAGTGAGGATCTCTCCGCCCTCCTCGAGACCGGCAAGGATTTCAGCGAGGCCGCCGTCGGACACCATGCCAACAGTTATTTCTCTATCCTCGGATGTTCGTTTAATCGGATCAGTAATAACTGAAGCATACCTGCGACCGTCCCGGGCAAACACCGCTCTGTTCGGAATCGAGAGCGCGTTTGGCCGATGTTCAACCATTATCACCATGTTGGCGGTCATGCCAGGTTTGATGTCTAAATTCTTTTCGATCAAAACCTTGATTTTGTAATTCACCACTCCGGAGACAATCGTGGAGGCTGGGTCGATAAACTGTACCGTTCCATTGTATATTTTTTCATGAAGAGCATCAAAATCGATCTTAACGTTCTGGCCAATCCGCAGTTTGGAGATATCAGCCTCGCTGATGTTCGATTCAAGATAAAGATTGCCTACATCTTGCAAAGCAATCGCTGCGCCTAACGCTGCTCCCTGCTCCCCGGCATGAATATCGACTGAAGTGATTGTGCCTGACACCGGTGATCTTATCACTGTATTTTCCAAAGCGGTCGTAGCCGATTGCACTTGGGCCTCGGCTGACAAAATAGCGGCTCTGGCTGCTTCGATCTCTGATGGACGCGCAGTTGCTTTCTTGAGGTTGAGGTCTGCGTTTTTTTGGTCAACCGCAGCTTTAGCAGACGCCACTTTGTTTTCTGCCGCACTTTTTGAAGTCCTTTGGGTCTCCAAGGCGGCAAGATAAGCATTGTAGTTAGCAACATAACTTGATGAAGTTTTGTTTGGCAACCGGATCACCCATTCGTCAATCTGCGAAAAATTTCCAGTTAAACTAAATGTGGCATACAAGCCTTTGGTGCCTATCGCGAGCGGCACGCCTCGCGTTATGATTTTTTGGTCGTTTTCCAATCCTTGAACTTGCAAATAAAATGAACTGTGTCCCGTTCCCTGGAGCTTGACGCGGTATTCCCCTTCTTCTTGCCCTGCGTATGTTCCAGTTACGGTCAATGTTGCGCTTGTGTCAAAATGAGTAATAGCGATCGGTTCAGTATCAGTATTCAACAATTTTCTATATGCATTTTCTACAAGAACTTTTTGCTCTGTTATGGTATCTTCCAAATCAATCTCCGCGTTCTTGAGCGAAATTTGCGCTGTGCGCAGCTCAGCTTCGACAATCGCTACCTCTTCCGTACGAGCTCCTTCCAAAACTTTTTGATAGTTAGCTTTAGCCTGAGCCAGAGCTCCTTGAGCGCTTTTTAGAGCAGCCAGTTCGCTTCCCTGATCGAGCTGCGCCAAAATCTGGCCCGGTCCGACCTGGCTGCCTACCGTAACATTTACGCCTCGGACAAAGCCGCTCGATTTAAATCCCAGCTTCAAATCAACAGCGCTAACGACTTTGCCGGTGGCTAAAACTGTCTGTGTTAAGTCCCGTCTTTGGACCTTTTCCGTTACTTCCTCGGATTTTCCATTGTGGCCGCCTTGCGACGCAAAAACGCCGCCGGCAATGAGCAACAGCAGAACAGCTGAAATAATATATCGCTTTCGCAATAATGCTTTAAATCTCATAGGACAGTAATAATAACAAAAAAACCGCCTTTTTATCAAGGCAGGCGGTTTTGCTACTGATACTGTATATAAACTGGAATAGGAACGAGCTTTAGCAGGTCAGCCGGCAAAAGCAAGGTGCTTCCCGGCCTGCGGAGATCGTTTTTATAAAATAGCTTGAAACCCGTAAACTGCACCGGCTCTTTGGAAATAAACTGCTTGTAAGTGTTGATTTTGTTTGGCTGGCCGCCAAAGCCGTCCATATTTATGACAATCTGCGCCTCAGGTAAAGGATTAACATTTCGGTAATTGGTCAGCATCTTTTGCGTAAAACGGTGAACTACAATGATTTTTGGGGGTAAATTATTTTTTCTCACTATTTCAGCAAGGTAGTTCGCAGCAAAATTGATATCAGTCGCGTCCAAGGATCCGATCGCTGTGCCAGGCGCAGCTCCGTTTTTCATGGCAAATTCAGGATCAACGCCTAAATGCACATGGGGAAGCTTTAAGTATTTTTCTAACCGAGGTAACTCAATCTGTAAATTACTAAGCCCGGCTTGAATATCCAAAAATACGATACCCTGAATTTTCTCCGCCATCTTGAGCACCTTATCTATTTCTTTGTCTGGCATTCGTGCGCGGTATTTGCCGTCGGCTCTGGGACCAGCTTGCGCCACCACGGCAATATAATGAAGCGCGGGAACAACAGGCGTGGCCGGGTCTGCGGTCTCCCATTTTTTTGCTTCTGCCTGCAGCATGTCAAGCATTTGATGCTCAGGGTATTCACCGAGTACCCCCATGCCTTTCGAGTAAAGATTGCCATAATACGCGACGATACGGTTGAAAGGAAGTATTGCTCCCGCCTTGGGATAAACCGTTTTCACGGGCCAGAGTGCGGGCGGCGTAGATGACGGACTTCCCGCGATTTCGTATAGCTTTTTGTCATAAGCATCAAAATCAAGTTTTGGATGTTGGTCTGCCGACGTCTCCGGCACTGCCACAGTTGGGGCAATTTTTATCGAACGAAAATAGAGGCTAGCCAAAAATAACGCCATCAAAAAAAACAACAGCGCCAAAACTCCGCTTTTCGCCACGTATCTTGGTTGAATTTTTAAATTGTGTTTCATTGCGTTTTATTGCAACTCCACTATAACCTCTTTTCACAAAAACAACTAAAATTTGCCAGTCCCCACGATCTTGATTTCCTTGCCCAAAATCAGAGCTTCGGAAACCTTTTTGTATGCTGAGGTGAGGATCGGTTGAAAAGTACTTGCGGCCGCGGTTTGATCGAGATTTTTCAAATTTTTTAAGCGCAAAGCCTCGGCTTCTTCAGCCGTAATCTCGACACAGCGCCGAGGAAACCGAGGCCATAGAGGCCGCTGGAAGCACCGTGTGATTTCATAATTTAATTAATTTATTACGAGCTCTTGTATTCCAAAACATCGCCAGGCTGACAATCTAAAGCTTTGCAAATCGCTTCCAGGGTTGAAAGCCTTATCGCTTTGGCTTTGCCATTTTTCAATATGGAAATATTTGCCATTGTGATGCCAACCTTTTCCGCAAGGTCAGTGACACTCATTTTCCTTTTGGCCAGCATCACATCAATGTTGATTACTATCGGCATATTATTCTGTTTAGACCGTTAAATCGTTTTCAGATTTTATATCTACGGCGCTTTGTAAAAGTTTTTCAAAAACAGCTGCCGCGGTGGCAATTACGACAGAAATAAAAGTAGCTACAAGAGCCACGGCAATAAAACCAGCCGGATCATCATCTGTAACTGATTTAACTGAAAATGATAGCCTTATATATATTGCTGCCATCACAATTAGGATGCTCAGTGCGATTGCGCAATATTTAATAGTCCTTAAAGCTTTCACAGAATTCAGCGAGAATACTTTATTTTGCCCGATGTATCCGAGTAATTTGAACGCTTGATATAGCGCAACAAAAAATGGGATAGATGCCAGGTACCCATACACGATGAACGGATCAGAGTAAATACTGAACAGGTCTAAATTTACGGCTCTCCCCTCGGTCAGGGGAAACCGAATCATGACCGCAAGTGTCACGATTCCGATCAGTACAATTACAACCTTTAGAAAAATTGTTGAACCCCGTTTCATAATAGAAGCTTAATGATTATGGACAACACAATATTAAACCACTATTTATCGTTTGTCAATATATTGTTATCGTTATTTAATATTTTTCCACAAGGTATTTATATAGCGCTTTCGCAAAATTTAAACCGCCTTTCGGCGGCTAGTTGAATACAATACTCTTGATACTAACCTAAAAATCGAGTTTTATCCCAACCTTTTGAGCAATTTTCTGAAGTGCTTCTTCGTGACGTTTTAGTGCATGTCTCATGGCAGACATTTCTTGAAAATAAGTATCGGCTTTCTTAGCGTAGGCATCAACCGAAGACTGCAAATTTGAAAACATCTGTTCAATCCGCGCGAAATCTTCTTTGGTAGTAAAAACTTCTCGTTCAGCTTCTATTAATTTTTGAATATCTTCAGTGGTCAACATAGTATCTCCATTATAAATCTTGGTTTGAAAGTGTCAATTATACCCAATTCTAATAACACTTTCTAAGGGCGATTTTCTAATTCAATGCCCCGGGTGAACAATTTAGCCGCAACTATAAACGGCGATTGAGCCATTTCACCCACTGTACAATTCTACCGAATTGTACAGTGGGTGAAACTCATGCTTCGCTAATGTCCTTTGATTAGGGTCGCATAATTCGCAGTATTGGCACTGAGGAAGCGATAATAATTTATATCTCGATTTTTGAAAAGAAATAAATCCAGCACCTTCCTGTCGGGGTATTGCACCCCGCAGGAAGGCTATATTGAGCCATTCATCCCCGCAGCAAGCTGCGGGGTATTCTGGAAGGTGCTGGATAAATTCCAACCAATAGAAACACAACGGTTGTGGAACAAGATCTTTGAATTTCCGCGTCAGATTTTTAACTTCTATAATGTTCGTTTTGTTTCTCAATTATTTTTGTAATTCTGGCATTGTGCGAAGTGTAACAAAGCCGCTCGTTAGGCGAAAGCTCAGAGTCTTCGACCTTTCGGCGGCTAGTTATTTATTCTTCCGAGCGAGTAGGGCAAAGTGATTGAAGTACTTTTGCAATCCTTCGGGAAAACCCTTACAACTTATTTCTCGCAAACGCAGCAATTCACGTTTCCGCCCCAAATCCCAACGTTCATCATTGATCGTGAGGTCGAGTAGTTCTAAAAATCTGGAGAGTGCCCCCTGAAACCTCGCTTCATCCTGGCGCCTTCTACTGCTCAAAATGCGACTGTATTCACTACCAACGTTTCCCAGCTGATCGGCAATGGACATTTGCTGCCACCTGCCAGTGGCAAGTTTTGAGTGCATCATTTGACAAGAGAGTTAACTATTTCTTTGAGTTTTTTCTGAATGTCAGGATCTTCTACTGTATTGGAAAGATTGCCATGCGCTGGCCGCAGATTAATCATTGAGTCAAACTCAATCCATGAATCGCGCGGCTCATTGACATAAATGTTTATGCCCCACAGATTTTCCTGCTTACTGCCGTCGTGAAGCAGCACTGCTTCCTCGTCAGCATGCAGCTCTCCCGCGAGCGCCATTATTTTGCGCTCAATATCAACGACAGCTTTGACCATATCGCCGAAGCCCTCTTTGGCCGATTCTTTTAGCCTATCAATCGATACTGAATCTGTGATTATTTCAATCTTATCCATCTAGCTAATTTAATTCGTATGGGTCGCATTGTGCGGGATGTTGAAACTATTTTTACGAATAGGTCTTGCATACGCGTCTACGGCCGCCTGCAAATCCGAAAACGACTCGTGCATCGCATCGAATTTTGTATCAAGCTCCACTCGGGTTGCAAATACTTCTGTTAGTTTTTTTATATCTTCGTCTGTGAGCATGGATTCATTAAAACCTACCTTAAACAAATACAGTCAATGTAGCCTCAAACCCATTTTTGGGGTGGGTGACGGGTTTTGAACCCGCTGCCTCCGCTGCCACAGAGCGGCGCTCTACCGATTGAGCTACACCCACCATATTAGAAATAAAAAACTCTTACACAGCTATTGTAAGAGGATGCGGCACCTGCTGTGTCAGGTAAGGTTCATTGTAAACCTAAAGTAATTCTAGCTCTTTTTCGCGGAAATGTCAACCTCGCCATTTGTTAACATAAGCCAAAAAATAAAAAATGGCTTGCTTTAGCCATTGTAAAAACGCTTGTTTATTGGGCTTTTAAGGCTGCTTAACTTTCGCTATTCCCGTGTGCTTTTCCAAAACTGCAACACGCTTTTCTAGTGCCTGCATTTCAAAGCGATAAGCAGCTTGATCCAAGCGGAGTTTAATATCTTCCTGGCCTGTTTCGAGCTTATCAAGCCGTTCGTCTACCTCATTAAATCTTTCATCAATACCATCAAAGCCTTTTTTCATCATCACGGCCAAATCTTCATTTGTAATTTTCTTTTCCATATTCTCAAGTTAATCTAAATGTTTTGAAATGTCAATTATCTTTCAAGCTGTTTGCAATTGAAAAGCCTAATCTGCTTCCACATAGGATATCTCGAATAGTGCTTCACGTAAAACATCTGTTTGTTTTTAATGCTGTCCTGCTTCGCTAAAGCTTCGCAGGACACTTCTCCGCGTACCGTGCACTTCGTAGCTCCATAAGGAGCGGAGAAGTGGTATCCCCGGTAGGAATCGAACCTACATATCCGGCTTAGAAGGCCAGTGTTCTATCCATTGAACTACGGGGACCTATATCAAATCTATAACACTTTACCATTTTTCACAAAGAATTTCAAGCGTTTGCAATCTTCAATTGGTACTGTTCTACAAAAAGCGGGCATTTCCAAAAAACAAAAAATTATGTTCCTAATAATTGTTCATTTGCCTATCAGCGGAAACAAAACCGCTGAGCATACTAGTAAAGCATTATTCATACTTAATCATCGGGGGAGGTGAAAAAATTATGGAAAGAGAAGGTCAAAAAGGCCAGGGCCAGCAAGGCGGCCAGAGCGACAATCAGTAATCTCGAATTTCAAACCTAGAGTTTGGGAACGGAAGAGTTCAAATCAAAACCCCTAGGGGACACCCCAGGGGTTTTGATTTGGCGCAATAGCACAAATCCTTGTATAATTGCTGCATGAAACAAAGTGCAAAAGAACTCCTTGATCCGACAAATTTGGTTATATTTGGAGCGACCGGAGATCTGTCGCGGGGACGGCTCATCCCGGCACTGTACCGTCTGCACGAGAGGAAATTGTTGCCCCGGTCATTCCATATCATAGGATTCGCGCGCAGTGAATTTTCCCATGAAGAATTTCGCAGTCAGGTCAAAATTTCTTCCGAAGAATGGCAGGCATTCGCAAAAAAAATCTTCTACTCACCGGGTAATTTCGGAAACGACCGTGATTTCACAAAACTCGCGAATTTTCTGACCAAGCTTGAATCAAAAAAACATAACTGCGCAAACCGTTTATTTTATTTCGCCACGCTACCGAGCCACTATCCCACGATTTCCCATGCCCTGGATAAATCAGGTCTGCTGAAGGGCTGCGCTATCCACAAAAGGCAGACCAGAGTTGTTTTGGAAAAGCCGTTTGGCGCAGATCTACCGTCCGCGCGCAAACTCGATAAAACCCTGAATAGCTATTTTTCCGAAGACCAGATATACCGCATTGACCATTATCTTGGCAAAGAAACTGTGCAAAACCTTTTGACTGTCCGCTTTGCCAACAGTATTTTTGAACCGCTGTGGAACAAAAACTTCATTGATCATATTCAGATTTCGGCCCTGGAGGAGCGTGGCATCGACAGACGGGGCGCATTTTATGAACAGACCGGAGCAATACGCGATTTCATGCAAAACCATCTGATGCAGCTTTTGGCCCATATTGCCATGGAGCCGCCGCAGGATCTCTCCACGGAATCGATTCGGGACGAGCGAGCCAAAGTAATAAAAGCTATAAAAATGCCTACGGCCGCCGATCTCAAAGAAGCACTGGCGATCGGACAGTTTGAAGGGTACCGCAAAGAGCCAGATGTCCATCCTCGGTCGCGTACAGAGACCTATGCCGCAGTCAAACTATTTGTTGATAACGAACGCTGGATGGGTGTTCCCTTTTATTTGCGCACCGGGAAAAAACTTAAATCCAAATTTACCGAGGTTTCGATCCATTTCAAAAAAAGCTCGCCAGATATTTTCCAAATGAATTCGGAAATTCCCAATGTTCTTTCGTTTGAGATCCATCCGAACGAAGGAATTTTTTTGAATATCTCGGCCAAAGATCCCGGTTTTGGCATCAGGCTGCATCCAGTGACCATGGAACTTGGATATCATTCCGCTTTCCAAGGCGAGTTTCCCGAGGCTTATGAACGGTTGCTCCTCGATTTCATCGAAGGTGACCAGCGTTTGTTCACGCGGGGCGACGAGATTGAACATTCCTGGAAATATATCGACGAAGTTGAAAAATATATCACTAAGACAATGCCCCGGGTTGAAATTTATAGACCTGGTAGCTGGGGACCGAATACCGCAGAACAATTAATGAAAAAGGATAAAAAACAATGGCACATCGCCTGAGCGTCGGCATACTCGGCCTCGGCCGCATGGGCGCGCAAATAGCCCGCAGACTGCACAAAAACAATATCAATGTTATTGCCTGGAACCGGAGCCCCGGTCCCAGAGAAGAATTCTCCGCCATAGGCGGACTGACGGCCGAAAGCCCGACTGAATTGATAGAGAAGTTGTCGGCCGCCGGCAGCCCAAAGATTGTGTGGCTGATGCTCCCGGCAGGTGGCCTGGTTGATGAATTTCTATTCGGGCCGAAGGCCCTAAGCTTGTCGAAAGGCGACGTTGTCATTGACGGCGGTAATTCTTTTTACCGCGATTCGCAGCGACGCGCCAAAAAACTGGCAGAGAACGGCATCCATTTCTTTGACAGCGGCACTTCTGGCGGAGTCTGGGGAGAGAAAAACGGCTTTTCTATCATGGTTGGCGGTCCAGCACCAGTTTTCCCTGTCATCGAACCGATTTTCAAAGTTCTCGCAGCAGGCAATGGCAACAGTTACGGTTTAGTTGGAAAAACTGGTGCTGGACATTTCGTGAAAATGGTCCACAACGCAATCGAGTACGGCATGATGGAAGCAATTGCTGAAGGCTTTGGAGTACTCAGGGCATCAGAGTTCAAAGACCTCGATTTCTCGCAGATCGCCCACATCTGGAGCAAAGGTTCAGTGGTGTCCTCCTGGCTCGTGGATCTGGCCAAAAATATTTTTGATACGGAAAACCTCGACAATGTCGTCGGCTATATCCATCACACGGGAGAAGGCAAATGGACTATCGATGAGGCAAAACGACTCGGCGTCAGCGTCCCAGTCATGGAAGATTCCTTCCGCGTTCGCATGGAATCGGAAAAGCCCGAAAATCAGGAAATTTTTTCCAACAAAATAGTTGCCTTGCTGCGAAAGCAGTTTGGCGGTCATGAAGTAAAATACAAATGACTGACCATGAAAAATCCCAAATCTGACGCTTTATCCAGCACCTTCCAGAATACCCCGCAGCTTGCTGCGGGGATGAATGGCTCAATATAGCCTTCCTGCGGGGTGCAATACCCCGACAGGAAGGTGCTGGATTTATTTTTCGATTATGGCTGTCAACGCCGTGGGGACTTTATTATATGTGGCGGCGCACAAATTGGCCCAGACGAACAAAAATTTATTTGACTTTTTGGCAGGTCTGACCTACTTTACTCCTTCTCCTCGTTCTACTCTTCCTAAAATTTTTCTGAATTAATTGGATCTAACTATCTCCAAAGTACCGCACGAGCAGGGGACCCATCCCCTGCTTTGATTTTGAGGGGGAGAACAGCGAGATTGTAACTGCCTGGCTTTATTTTGGACAAATCCAAACCTTCGACATTGACGATTCCGGCGGAAAGCAGGGTTTTATGAACCGGGTGTCCTGGCGCGCTTTTGGCTTCTATCCCGAGATAATCCGTGCCGACCAAAGCGATTTTCTTTCGTGCCAAGTGCCTAGCGCCATCAAGCGACAAAGAAACGTAGTCAGCGGTAAATTTGCCTTTCTTGTAAAGCCCTGAGTTGCGGGTCTTAAACAGGATGCGCTCGCCTTTTTGAATTTTAAGTTTTTCTAGGTCACTGGAAGTAATCAGATTTTTCGCGTTTATTTCCACAATCCTTGCTGGTCCCACGAGTTTTGTCAGGGCGATTTTATCCACTCCTGATTTGTTAAATAAAAAGTGCTTTGGCGCGTCAACATGCGTTCCAGTGTGCGTGGACATTATGAGCTGAGAAACAATCCCCGAACCTTTCTTTTCCAAACGGATGAATTTCGTGTCTCCCGGCCAGGGAAACGTCGAGTTATCGAGGCTCAGGCTAATATCAAAAAATTTCGGCACTCTAGTGGCTTCCTTCCAGATAATATCTTAGCACACCAACGGCGAAAATCCCCAAAACAATGAGAACAAACACGTGACTGGTTTTATCACGGCGGTGATACATGGAAATCTCGGGGATAAGGTCAGCCGCGGCAATATAGATAAAAATCCCCGAGGTTAGGGCCAATAGATATGGCAAGCGAGGCTCGAGATAGTTGCTGGCAAAAAAAGCGAGAAACGCCCCGGCAATATTGGAAAGTGAAGAAACGATATTCGCTATGAGAACCTTGGCTCTGCTCCAGCCGTGGTGCAGCATCACGGAAAAATCGCCAATCTCCTGGGGCAGTTCATGGGCGGCTACCGCAAGCGAGGTAACAATCCCGAGCGGCACATTGGTCAAGAACGCCCCGGCGATAACAACGCCATCGATGAAATTATGGAACGTATCGCCGATGAACAGCAGTTTTGGCGTCGCGTGATGGTGAAACTCGTCCTCGTCTTCATGGTGATGCGGATGAAATTTCAGGATAAGGCTCTCGAGCAAGAAGAACCCGATCATTCCCCCCATGACCACCATGAGCAAAGCCTCGAGCCCAACACCTCTCTCTTCGCCATGCTCAAAGGCTTCGGGGAGCAAATCCAAAAACGCGGTTGCGAGAAGAGCGCCCACCGCAAACGACACCAAATGCGTGGAAAATTTCCTGACCCATTCGGCCTTGATCAGCAGTATCGCTCCGCCAGCAAGCGAGAGAACGCCGGAAATCAAACAACCAAGCAGAATCCAAAATAAAATTGACATATTTTAAGCTTTAGCTTTTTGTAAAAACAAACTCAATAGTAATTTAGGCGGTTCTTCTGAGCTTTTGAGGCGCAGATCAAGCGCGCGCAGATCTTTTAGCAAGGCAATTAATTTTTCCTTAGTGAATTTTTTTGCCAGCTTGCTGTTTATCCAGACTCTCCCCTCTTTCCAACCGAGAACGGAGGCGATTTTGGCCGGGCTTTCAGCCTCAATGTCTTTGACCAGAAGCAACGATCTTATCTGCGAAGCCAAACCGCCGATGATTTGTATGGTTTGCGACTTGAGATCAGCAGCCGGCCCCTCCGCCATCATTTTCTCCAAAAGACTCATCGCTTCCCTGCCTTTCCCCTCCGCGAACATGTTGGTCAACGCGAAAATGTTCTGAGAAATATTTGGCCTTACCAGTTCCTGAATATCTGCCGCAACGATCCGTTTTTCCCGGTCCTTTAGCAGCATCAATTTTTCAAGATTCTGAGTAACCTGCCATAAATCATACAGGCTCTCCTGCTCAGCATTGCCGAGCCTTGTCATCAGCAGGCCCAGCGCGCTGCTTTCTATTTCAAATCCAAAATCCGAAAGATAGTTTTTTATCCAAGCTTCCAGATCTTTGCCGGAAGGAATCTTGAACTCTGTGGCATTGGTTTCTTTTTGTAAAAATTTGAAAAATTTCAGGCGTTTATCGGGATCCTCGCCCTCGGCAAAAATCAAGGTTACGTCAGCGGGAGGCGCTTTTACAACTCTGGCCAGATACTGCTCGCATTCCGAGTAATCTTTTACGAGCTTCAAAAAATTTCTCACGATTACTGTTTTTTGCGTCGCAAACAAACTTTGTCCTGCCAGAAGGTCAGTGAAGCGGCTACGCAAATCTTTATCAGATAAATCCTTGGTCGCGCTGAGGGTTTCTGCGCTGCCTTTTTTTTTCAGCTCTCTGGAGATTGAAAAATTGTCATCTCCATAAAAAAAATAAACCATTAGAATAAAGTTTCGCCTTTCTGTTTTTTAGTCTGGACTTTGCCTGTGATAAGCCGGTTGAGATCTGATACGCGGACCTTCCATTCTTTGCCGATTTTGAAACCTGGCAGCCGTCCTTTTTTACACCATTCCCAAATAGTTTTTTCGCTCACCGCGAAAAACTTCGCCAACTCTCGCGTGCTATATATCTTTTCTCTCATACTTTTAAAGCTGTTACTCTGTTTCAAACCTCGGCCATGGTGCCCTGTGCTGGATTCGAACCAGCGACCGTTTGCTTAAGAGGCAACTGCTCTACCAACTGAGCTAACAGGGCTTGTCGCAGAAGGAACACAAAATGCCCTTGGAGGGAATCGAACCCCCATTCCTAGTTCCGAAGACTAGTGCTCTATCCATTGAGCTACAAGGGCTCACAACTGCCTGTCCGCAAGGCTTTAGCGAAGGCGGAAGCTAGGGCGCACAGGAATAGAAGCCTTAATATTATAATGAAAAGCGCTCCGGTTTTCCAGAGCGCTTAGAACTCGGCCAGCGGATCGTCCTTACCGCCTGTCAGGCTTTGGAGTTGATAGCCCGGCACTTGGTAAAGCTGGCTTTGATCCATAGAATCGCGAACTTTTTCAAATGCTTTAAAATTCAAAACCTGCGCCGAGGAGGTCCCTGTTGTATCAGATTTTTTTGTCACACTCAGATACCCGTATTTATAAAGGGCAAACAGTTCCGCTAAAATCGCGATCACGGAAAGCGCAGACAGCACAATAGGAAGCGGCGGCGGTTTTATTCTTTTCAAAAATCTAAATTTCGGCTTTTTCATGGTTTTTGAATAAATAACAATCCATCAACCTGGGTAAACGCGTTTCCAGTATTGCGCGTGTCCCCTCCCGGTTCAGATGATTGCACGGATTCGGCGGCCAAGGATAGCTTCCCTACGCGGGTGATGAATGGCAGATTTTCCAAGTACAATAGGAAATTTACGGTTTGCCTGTAACTGCCGAAATAGTCGAGCTGATAGGGAATCTCTTCTGCGCCGGTTAACTCTTTTATAACAGCCTGTCTGGCAGGGGGTTTGCTGCTCGCGCTGACTGCGGCTTGTTCTTCATGGTCAGTCAGAACCAAAGTGTGGGAACCAGCTGATCTGGCAACAGCGCCTTCCAGGCCTTCAATCAAGGTCAACACGTTTTCCCGCTTGGAAAAAATTTCGGGCATGGTGTCGCTTCCGGTAAGCTTCTTGAGGTTTGCTTGCACCTCTTGGTAACTTTGTATCTCCGATCGCACCTGCGCTATCCGTTGTTGTTTCTGATCGATCTCAGATTTGATGCTGCTCACCGCATCAGTTTGCGGAAGCAAGCCGAAAAAGACGAGGAGCGCGGACGCGACGATGATAGCTCCTATTGTGAGAGCTATCCGAGCTTGATGAAAGGAATTGAGAGGAGAAAGCGTCATGCTATTTCACAAAAAATCTATACTGCCAAGCCACATTGCTTGGTTTTTCCAGATTAGCTAAAGGAAAATTTATATTTTTGAAACGCTCGGAGGCAATGAGCGCTTGCCTAAACGATAAAACTGAATTGCGGTTTGAGGCACGACCAGCGATCTCGATCCTGCCAGTTGATTGATCTACCGTAAGACGATCCAGCGTGAGATCGGCAGGCATTTTCTGAGCGATCTCTGTCAGTATCCCAGACAGCTTTCCCTGTTTCTTTTCTAATATTTCAAAATTTGCCAGCTCCGCGTTGAACCGCTCTACCTCTTTGCGAAACGCTGAAGTCTCAAGGCTGTTCAGCAATCCAGTCTCCCTGGCCAGTTCTTCCCGGGTTTGCTTCACCTCGATGTTCAGATAAAACCTAATCGCCAAAAAAATAGCTATTAACACCGCGAGAGAAATCAGCAGTCTAATCCCAAAATCACGAATCTGCTGATTGACCTGCATGATTCGCAGTTCCTGCTGTTCAACTGGAGGCAGTAAATTTATGTACCTTTTGATCATCTATCTTCCTCCCGAAGCGCTAGGCCAATGGCTGTTGCGTATGAAAGTGAATCTTCGCGAGACAATGGTGGAACCTGCCGCTTTTTCAAAACCTTGACCCACGGGTTGCCAAGCTCAACTTTTATTCCAGGCAGTGAGCGTAATGGATGATCGCCCCCGGTGTCTTGAGCGAGCTTTTCTGCCAAAAACGATGGCAAATGTTTTAGCTTGCTTGATCCTCCGGACAGTAGAATCCGCGACACTTTACTAGTCGCGGTAGAATGTTCCTCATAGAATCGGATGATATTTTTAACCTCTGATACGAGATTGTTGAAAACAGGAGACAGAGCCCGCTTGACCGCCCCATTGTCCTTACTTTCGTCCAATCCGTTTTTCCTTTTTATTTTTTCCGCCTCGTCCGAATTTATGCCTAGAGCTTTCGCAACACTTTCCGTGAACACGTTTCCGGCAATCGGGATGGAGCTGGTGAATTGCAGCGTGTCCTCATCATAAACAATAAAGCTCGTACGCAGGGTGTTGATGTCCAAAATGAGTACTGTTTCTTCCAGCCTGGAAACCAGGCTGCGCGCCGTGGCCTGCGATTCGATTTCAAGGGCGATCGGCTGCAGCTGCGCTTCCTTTAAAATGCGGGTAAAATCGTCAACATAATCTTTTGGAGCGGCCGTGATCAGCACGGTCATTTTATCCTGCTGACCAAGAGCTCCAGGAACAGAGTGCGAAGGTAAAACCACCCAATCGAGATATACCTGTCCGATTGGCATTGGAATATAGGCCTCTGCTTCCCATGGGATAGCTTCCTTTGCTTCATCCATTGAAACCGCAGGCATCTGGATAACTCGCACGAAACATTTTGTTTCAGGAATAGACGCGACAACATAAGGCGTTGTCACCTTGCCGAACTTCGGCATGGAGATCGCTTTTTTGATGAGCCGAGTCAGCCCTTTGGGATCTTTTATCGAATCAGCTGAGATAAGCTCCTTGGGTATGATTTCGTCGGAATACGCCTGCACGCGAAAATTACTCTGATTTTTTTCAAATTCGAAAAGTTTCAAAGACACATCGCTGATGTCCAAACCCAAAGCATTTTTCTTTTTGCCGCCAAAACTAAACATCAATTTATTTTTGCTGTTTATTTCAAAAATCAAACTTCAGTGACTAATATTATAGCACAAATTCATTTTTTTGTCTAATTTATCTCTCGCCATGTGCCACGCAATATTTCCCAAGAGCCGCCAGGACCAGAATCAAGCTGTAAATTCGCCAGACCAGTCTCATAAATCACGCGGGCTGTGTTGTTTATATTAAGACGGTACGCTGTGACTTCTCTTATCGTTACGTTGTTGGAAATATTGACTTCTCCGTTTGGAGCATAAGCAATCAAAGTATTGGCACTATTATTGATGCTAAATGCTCCCCCTGTCGGTAAAGCAACCATCATAATATAGCTATCAGGACCGGCTTTTTGAAACTGAACAGAATTGCTAGTGCTCACGCTTCCGTCTGAGACGATCACTTCACTAAGATTACCATAAGAGCTGTCCAGGGCAATGGTAGCCGAGTTTGACAAACTGACAGTTCCGGTAACCCACAGTGGGCCTGTCAAAGTGATTTTTGCGGAATTCGATAGAGACAAATTGCCCACGATCTTTTTGGGACCCAATGTCATTTGTGTGGTTCCTGAAAGAGATAATCCTCCACTAATCACACCTCCCGCTTCCGCCTGATTCTTCCAGTCAGTAATTTGCGCATCCGGGATCGGAAAAGGCTGTATTGCAGGATCCGCTTCACCGGCGTACGGTGTGGTCACGCTTCCACCAACTGTGCATCCGGTCCGTGAAGCATAAAACGCATCGCCTGCTATCGTACAACTGGAAATTGTATTCATAAATGCACTTCCGTTAACCGTGGCCCCGCTAAGAGTGTGTCCAAACGCGCTTCCCCCCACAATATTGTTACGCACACTGTGCGCATAGGCAGCTCCATTCACATCAACGCCGTCGATCAGACCGGCTCCCCCCGCAGAATAAGCGTCACCTGTAACATACGGCGAATTACTTCCGGTTATGGGTCCGTTGGAATAAACATTTCCTTCAATACTGGCAGTGTTGCTCATCTGCAAACCTCCTGCGCCGACTTGGACACCATAATTAAAACTGACAGTGGCCGTACCAATACTTGCCTGGGCTTTGACCTGTTTGGTAAGCTGGGGAGCGGCCTTGTTCGGTATATAAGCTGTCACGGTAATGTCTTTTACATTACCGGAAACATTAGTGACACTGACGTCAAACTCTCCGCTTCCGAGCACTGTTCCGGTCTCCCCGGTGTAGGACCCTGCAGTGGCATTGAGTTGATGCAAGGCTCTGTCTATTCCCGCGTCAGCGATTTGAATGGCCTGTTCGTTAGCCACAGCGATCCGCGACGCGCGCGAGTTTTGAGAGACATATTGCATGAGGCTCGCGACCAAAACCAGAATAATCGTGAAAAATATAACGGCGATGATTAGGACCTGTCCGTCTTGTTTTGTTTTTATGTTCATTTGTTTCTGAGGGTGACCCGGCCTTCGACGGTTTCCGCCGCCCCCGAAGGTCCGCCCATATTAATTTGAATAGAATAATTAACAGCGTCAGCGCTGGCCGCGTTCGGGTCATATGTAAACAAGACATCACCCAATTTATTCGTGAGTTCCACGTTTCTTGGGACGCGGGCACTCGCGGCGTCAGGAACCAGAAACAAGAGCAGCCGCAGCGGGTTTACAGAGTCTTTCGTGATGATAACATAATCGTATGTGGTCAATACCTGACCCGCGCTGTTTATACTCGGGATTTGAAAAATAACCGTGGTAGCTCCTGAGCTATAATCAACCGTGTTATAGGTATAGCTGGAAGCCACGGAAACCGCGAGTCGTCCGTATTCCAGAATCCGATCTGCGATTTGACGCGTTCCGGAAATCGCCGTAATCTCCCCGGTTTGATTGTTAAAAAAACGGTTGTTGGCAATCATTATCCCCACCACAAAAATCGCCATGAGCGCGATCAGCCCAATCACCACGACCACCTCCAGCAGAGTAAATGCGGTGTTTTTTCGGCTATTCATTTAATCCAGAGTTACTGATCAGGGTGTCGAGCCGGACACTTTGTGTGCCTGAATTTTCAAACCACGAAACCACTACTATTGCCTGTTTTATTTCACTGTCGCCGAGATAATTTGAAACCGTGAGCTGGGCCGTAGAACTGGCAAGAGAACTCAATATCGGATAACTGAAACTGCCAGATCCGGGCAGAGACGCGAACGGCGTGTTTCTAAGCTCCTCGATTTTTTGCGCGGCCGCATGATAAGCAATGTTCCGATTTCGCGTTCCCTTAATAACCGGGAGGCTTGAAACCGCAACTCCAAACAGCAAAATCGCGACCATAACCACGGCAAGCGCGACGATCAATTCTACGAGAGAAAATCCGAAGTACCTGTTCATGTTTAAATATTTTGCGAAATGTTGTAAATAGGAAGAATGAGACCCACGGCAAGAACACCGACCACTGCGCCAATCACCATGACTAAAATCGGTTCAATGATCGATGAAAGATTTTTTACAGTATCGTCAATTTCCGCCTCATAAAAATCCGCGACCTCTTCCAAAACCGTTTCCATCGTGCCTGACTCTTCCCCGACCTGGATCATTTGCGTGACCATCGGAGTAAACAAATGAGGATAACGCTCGAGCGACGAAACAAGATCAACTCCAATTTTGACTTTTTCGGAAGCGTCAGCCAAAGCCTGCTGGTAATAAATATTGCTCATAGTATTACTGGTGATAGACAGCGCCTCGACAATAGGCATGCCACTCTTCAATAGACCAGTAAAGATGATTGTAAAGCGGGCTAGGTTGATTTTTTTAACCAAGGTCTTAAACATTGGCAGCATTAAGACCAACCGGTGGAGCACTATGTGACCGCTTTGTGTTTTGCGCCAAAACAAAAAGCCCGCTATCAAACCTCCAAGACCAATTCCCACCAAGATTGAATACCTCGAAAATATATCTACCGTGGTTATTATAACTCTGGTCAAAATCGGCAAGTCAGTATCAAACTCAGCAAAAGAAGCGGTGAGTTTTGGCAACACGAACGTAAACATTAAATACCCAATGATTAGCAGGGCTACCACGACAACGGCCGGGTATGTCATTGCACCCTTGGTGCGGCGGATGAGGTTGTAATCGCGGCCTATTTGTTTCGCCAAGTACTGTAAGGTATCATCCAACTCGCCGCTTGTTTCTCCAACCTTTACCATGTTGACAAAAATCGGTGAAAATATGCGGGGATACGCGCCAAGACTTTCCGACAAAGTTTTTCCTGATTCGACATTATGCGCGATGTCAGCAATGACGCGGCTGAAATAAGGGTTGGACATCTGCTTGGTTACCACAACCAGCGCGCGCGACACAGGCAAGCCGGCCTTCAGAGTTACAGCGAGATTTTTGGCGAAAGTCAGCTTCTCAAGGAGCGAAACGCGGCCAAGCATTGAAAAAATAGAGCCGAATTCGCGTTTGGCGCGTTTTTCTTCGATCTGCGTAGGCAGTAATCCCTGACCGCGCAGAATCTGTCCCATTGCTTCGCGCGATTCTGCCTCGCCGCTATCATTGATCGTCTGGCCCTCGCGATTTTTCGCTGTGTATGTATATTGCGGCATGCTATTCTTTTGTCACTCTCAAGACTTCGTTAATTGTTGTCAATCCCTGATGCGCTTTGATAAAACCGTCCTGCCACATGAGCACCATTGATTCTTGAACCGCCTGCGATTGAATCTGATTGGTGGTTGCCTGCGATACGATCAATTTTTGAACGGGCTCAGAGACGTTCAGTACCTCGTATATACCCATGCGGCCTTTGTAACCGGTATGATTGCATTTTTCACAACCTTTACCCTCATAAAAATCAAGGTCCGTAACCCGTTTGACTTTTTCTACTCCCTCGCGCTTCATAACCTCCACGAGGGAATCGAGGTCAAAATCTCGCGAAAGGCTTTCCGCGGTTTTATCATCGATCTTTTTTATCTCTTTGCAGTCCTGGCAAATTTTTCTTACCAAACGCTGGCCCACAACCGTATTCAATGTTGAGGCTATAAGATACGGCTCGACCCCGATGTCCAAAAGACGCGGAATCGCGCCGGCCGCGTTGTTGGTATGAAGAGTCGAAAGCACGATGTGCCCGGTCATGGCCGCGTGCACTGCTTCCTCTGCGGTTTCTTTATCGCGGATTTCACCGATCATGATGATGTTTGGATCTTGCCTGAGAAGCGCCCTCAGGCCCATGGCAAACGATAAACTGATCTTGGGGTTGACCTGCATTTGGTTGACGCCAAAAATCCGATACTCAACGGGGTCCTCAATAGTGCTGATGTTCACGCCCTTGGTATTGAGCATAGAAAGAACAGTGTACAAGGTGGTGGATTTACCTGAACCGGTGGGACCGGTGATGAGTGTCATGCCATGCGAACGGGAAAGATTACCTTTGATGATATCCAAAGCCGATCTGGCAAATCCGAGTTCCTCGAAGGTAACAGCCTTGGCCCCCTCATCCAAAAGGCGCAGCACGACTTTTTCACCGTCAAAAATCGGGATAGTGGAAACGCGGAATGATATATTGTATTGATCTGTTTGAATCTTGAACCGCCCATCCTGCGGCAGCCGATGCTCATCGATCTTGAGGTTTGATAAAACCTTGATGCGGGCCACGAGCGCCGGCTGAATCACCTTTGGCAAAGTCATCACGTCGTGCAAAATGCCGTCAATGCGATAACGAACCGTGACCTCCTTTTCCTGCGGCTCAATGTGAATGTCAGACGCTCCTTCAAAAATCGCGTATTCAAGCAAAGTATCCACAACGCGCACCACAGGGATCTCTTGCGCCATTTTTACCAGCTGGCTCCCCTCTTCCTTGTCGTCCATTTTGACGTCGTTCTTTTTAGACGTCAAAATTTTCTCAAACTCAGCCTTCAGATTGGAGTGATATTGGGTCAAGGCCGCCTCCAGGCCGGAATCAGTGGCTAGGAACGGTTTGATGACGAAGCCAGTTTTCTTTTTTACGAATTCCCTCGTCTGCAGGTCTTCGGGATCTGTCATCGCGAGGTCCAGCTCGTTGTTTTTCTTGCGGAACGCGATTACCTGATGCCGCCTGGCGATCGGTTCGGGAATGATCTTCAGCACATCCTGAGGAATTTTTTCAGCGGTCAGATCCACCACCGGCACCTTCAAAAAATCACTCACGAGCTTGGTCAGTTTGTCTTCCGGAATAATTTTCTTCGTGACCAGATAGCCAGACAGGGTTTGTTTTTTTTCCTTAGCATCCTGCTCTAGCTTGTCAAGATCTTTTTCTTCGACTATTTTATTGGTGACCAGAATCTTTTTCAGGTCAGTGGAGGCAAATGCCATATCGCTATTTATTTTGTGTTAAACATTTTTTTTCAAGCTCGGCGATGAAATTCTGTCCTTGGACTTTGTATTTCGACTCCAGAGAAACAGCGGTTTGGATTTGCGCGCGCGCGGCGCTGACGTCGCAGACCTGCCCATATATGTTAGCAATCAGCCCATGATCTTCAGCGGTCAAGGTATGTCCGAGCTGGCGTAAATTATTAAACTCCTCATTTACGATATCCGCTCGTTTGGAAAGCACGGCGGCTAAAATATAGTTGAGATGCGATTCTTTTGGCTGCGGGTTCAGATCCACCGCTTTTTTGAAATATTCCAGGCCAAGATCCTGGCGGCCTTTGAGAAACGCGGCCTGTCCCAGCTCTGTGTAGATCTGCGGCCGGGTCGGCGAAAGCTTGAGAGCTTGCTCTCCAAGCTCAAAAACCCGGTCGACGTTGCCGATCTCAGCCGCGGAGATATTGAAAACGTTCATTAGATAAAGATAATTTTTAACGTCATGGGGGGCTTGCGCGATATTTTTTTCAAATTCAGAAACGACAAAATTGTAGAGATCTTTTTTTTCCTGCGGGCTGAGCGCTCCGCTTGCAGAAGATTCCGCAGCGTAATCAAACAGCCTCTGGCGGATTTCTTCATCCATATAGGTTCCATACGAAAGGGCTTTTTTGAAATTGCCGTGCACTGAGCGGTATTGCTTTAGTTTCGCGGATTTGATGCCCTCGGTCGTAAAATAGTTGGCTGACGCTGGCTGCAGATTGATAAAATAGATGCTCATGATTGCCATTACAATCACAACCACAGTAGGCATGTACCCAAGGTTATAAACTTTTGGGGTCGAAGCAACAGGGTCCCCATAACCGATGGTCAGATAAGCGAGAAATCCGAGTACTAAAAAGAACAACAAATACGTGGCGTGCGTATCGAAAACAAACAAATTCTGAATGAAATAAGCAAAAAGCAGGGCAGTGAGGACAACCGTTTGCACGGGCGAGATAACAGTTCTGCGCCAAGCTTTAAGTAAAGCAAAAAACGCCATGGCAAAAATTCCCAGGTAGGCTGCAATCCCAAACACTCCAGTAGTTACCGCTATGTCGAGCACTGTGTTATGCGCTCTGTCAAACCAGATTTGACTGCCCTGATTTTTGAATATGGATGGCGGAAAATATTTGTTAAACGCGACATTATAATTTTCGTAGCCATAGCCGAGAATAAAGCGATCCCGCCAGCCTTTCCACGAGGCCTCCCAGGTTTCCAGACGATTTTGAGTTGTCGTGTCTGTTTTGAAGATTCTGCTCAAACGTTTTACAACCACAATGTTTTCAATCGGATCTGGCAAGGATGCTGGTTTCAAAAACAAAATAAACGGACCTAATACCATGAATATGGCCACGACGCTGCTGGCGATTTTGACTGATCTTTTTTGTCCTCTAAAAATCAAAAACAAAATCACCAAAAAAACACTGAAGTATAAAGCAACTGCACCGCCGCGGGTTTGAGTTTGTATGACTATGAAAGCATTGAAAAACCCCGCCACGAAAAACAACCGCTTTGCCAATTTATTGCTGATCTCCGCTGCCATAAACCAAGACAAAAAAGCGCCGAATAGCATGACCGCCGCGTAAAAAGCAGCGTTGCCGATCGTCGCAGAAATACGCGTGCCTTGCATTGGCGGAGCAAATCGGCAAAACCCTTCTTTCTCTAAACCGCATGACAGCTGTACGAGACCGATTAATCCCAAAAAAGTTACAACAATCACCACTGCCGTAAGATATTTTTGCCAGTCACGCCGCGTACGCAGCACCGTCGGTAGCATTGTAAAATAAGCGGCAAAATGCAGCATGGTGATGATCCCCTCCCCTCTTTCGATCGTTCCCCAAAGGCTTTTCGAAAAATTTACGCCAAAAATCGCAGTCACAAACATGATGAGCATATATATCCAAACCACGCCAGTGAGCCAGTTCCTTTTTGGCCGAAGAGAAGGATGCAGCAGAGTAAGAGGAATATATATCGCAAGCGCGATCTCTATGAGAAGCCGAAAATAAATTACTTTGCTCGTGATAAAAGGAAATAAAAAAGCACTCCAGAGCCAGATCGGAGTGAGTAAAATAGCATACAAAATAATTTTTAGTATTTTGTAGGAAATTTTTGTTTCTAAGGCTGAATCAATTGCATCCGCCATAAATTTATTATACGACCTTTTAACATTTGCGTCAAAACCATTTTCTCATCCCGGGCCAATCTGTGCGATTATACAACAGTAACTGGCTCTGCTATAATTAGCAAAATATGTTAGGAAATTTGAAAAAAACCATCTTGTTTTTTGGGGATTTGCTGGTTATGTATATGTCCCTTTATTTGACGCTACTTTTGCGTTATCGGGAGATACCAACACAAAATATCTGGGAAATGCATTTTCTGCCATTCACTGTTTTGTTTCTCGTTTGGTGCGCAGTTTACTACATCAATGGTCTGTATGATATCGCGGCAACGAAAAATGATGTCGAGTTCTATAACAGCGTGCTCCGTAATCTGTTGGTGAGTTTTGCGATGGCAGCCGCGTATTTTTATCTTCTCACGGACAATCTCTTTCATATCAAACCGCAGCTGGTGTTCTTCATCATGATCGGTGTTCATTCGATCCAATTTTCTCTCTGGAGATTTTGGTACAACGCCTTTGTGCAGCGGCCAGAGTTTCTCAAAAATATTCTGGTGATCGGCATGAAAGATGAAGCCAGAGAGCTTGTTGACGAAATTTTCAAAAAACCACAGCTTGGCTACCGCATCGCGGCCATCATCAACGGTCAAAAAATGGCTTCCGAGTTTCCCGGAGTCGCGATTTACGATGCCACCGCTGACATAAAAAAAATCATCCGCGACCATGGCATCAGTACGGTAATAACTGCCGTTGACCCGAGAACTATTCCAGAGCTTGTGCAAAATCTTTTCTCCAGTTTATCAATGCGCATACAATTTTATGATTTGCCGGATTTTTATGAAAAGCTTACTGGGAAAATCCCAGTGACCGGCATTGGCCACATCTGGTTTTTGCAAAACATCGCGAAAGGGCAAAACGGCATCTATGAATTTCTGAAAAGATCCACGGATTTGCTGCTGGCCACAGTCGGCCTAATAGTTTCCCTCCCTTTTTGGCCGATCATTGCCGTCGCGATCAAGCTTGATTCTTCGGGACCGATCTTCTTTAAACAAAACCGCGTGGGGTTTCTGGGCCGGCATTTTACCGCGGTAAAATTTCGCAGCATGCGGGTAGGCGCTGAAGCAGAAGGCGGGCCGCAGTGGGCCTCAAAAAACGATCCGCGAGTAACACGCCTCGGAAGATTCATGAGAAAGGTCCGTTTGGACGAAATCCCGCAGTTTATCAATATCATCAAAGGCGAGATGTCGCTCATCGGCCCGCGGCCTGAGCGTCCCGAATTCGTCAAAACCCTGGAGCGTGATATCCCCTTTTACAACGAACGTCATCTCGTAAAACCCGGGCTAACTGGCTGGGCCCAGATAAATTTTCAATACGGCGAATCTACCCGGGATGCTTTCAAAAAACTCCAGTATGATTTGTTTTATGTAAAAAATCGCTCCATCCCTCTTGATCTTGGCATCGTGCTTAAAACCATCAATATCATGCTCAGCGGTAAAGGGCAGTAGCTTTTGGCTAACTGTAGCCAAAGATGGCGACAAAAATGGCTTATTCAAGCCATTTTTTTGGTTGAAAGTCTTGACAATATTGCCAAAAAGGAGTAAGATATATGGTTAAAATGATTGTAAGATCATTCCCGCGCCATTCGGCGGGAATCCAGTTTTAACACCGCACATTTATTCCCTTATATAAAACACCCGTTAAAAGAGAGCGAGCCACATCTGTCACCTTGTCATTCCGGACTTGATCCGGAATCCATGCTCTCTTTGCCGAGAGCTTTTATTTTTCACAAGATGAGCAATTTGGATGTAACTATTATTCCCAAGATGCTCATCTGGTGACTGGCAATAAGGCTGGTGTACCCGAGTGAGTCGAGGGTCTAGACGGGTCTAGACATATTTGTAACTGGAGGATGTATGTTAAAGTCCGTTGTTAACACGGTGGGATTGGCAGATCAGGCCGTTCAAAATTTTCGTACCAGTTTAGCGGACAGAGTTGAACGGTTATCGATGCACTGCTGGGGATCGAATGTTAACACTCAACTGGGCGTAATCAATACGTTGATTACATCAGTGAATGCGATCACTGCCCCTCATCGCCAGCAGTTCGAAGCCGTCGAGCCATTTGATGACGAGGAAATCAAACAACTCACGGTGATTCTCGCTCCGCTCCGCGAACTGAATATGGCCGACAAGGTGAGAGAATTCCTCGTGGCCGCCTTGACTGAAAAAGGATTCGATCCTGAAATTTTCAAGGCAAAGGCTCATCAGCGGTAAATTTTCCGAAGGAAGTGGTTCGCCGCTTCCTTCAACTCCCAAGCTCTGGACTAACTCAAGAGTTTAGGAGTTCTGGAAACAACTTTGGGTACTAATGAACAGGACATTAGTATTTCACTAGCCTGAATACTCTAGTACCCAAAATCGTTTCTGGAATTTGACATCCCGATGTCGAGACAATTTCAGCTGCTACCTTTCGGGAAAGGGAGCAAACAATTCTTTGGAGGATACAATGAGAAAAGCTTTGGCTTTGATGGCGATCGGGATCCTGCGCTCGATGATTTTTTTCTTCAAGTTGTAACTCAAATCATTCTACATCTATATGCAATTGCATATAGATGTAGAATAAATACCAAGCTTGCTCTTGAGTAATTAATCTATCTCGTAAACATAAATCGCTTCGCCCAAATTTTTCAGGCGGTAATAATCAAAATCAAAATAAAGACCGAGTTTGTTGTCCATGCTGAAATGCTCGCCAGGGGCGGCTGATCCAAAAATTTGCTTGGCGTGCGTTGGCCGCGGTTCATTGGTAAAAAGGTAATACTGCGCCGGCAGGTCAAAATCTTCTCTTTTTCGGCGCGCATCCACCACCAACGACGCAAAGTCAGCGCCGAGATTGCGCTCAATGGTTTGTCTGCACCTTGTCGAGCAAAATCGCTCTTCGAGAAGCGCGGCAGATTTTGCGTTCAGCGGAAACTGCAGGCGCGACACGTCATTGACTATAATCACCCGTTCCGAATTTAGACTCTCTGCGGCCCAATCGGCGGCCAGGTTGTAGGTGGTCGGCCGCGCAAGATAACAAAGCGTCAGCGCGTAAACCAGAAACGATAGCGCTGCGCTCACTGCTAGGATTTTATTCCAGCGAAATTCGAGACTCGCCAAAATGAGTCCCAGGAAAAACGCCACCGGCACGAGGTAGCGCAAAAACGGATCAACCGAGCTGACCCAGGGCGCCACTATGCTGATGGCGGCCAAATAAACAGCGAGGTACAGAAGGGAGAGCCAGAACAGCACGCGATCGCGGATACCGCGCGTAAACAAAAGCGGCATAAGCAAAAACGGGAACATCAGGACCGTCCGTTTTAAATACAGCCAAAACGAAGCCAGCGTGCCGCCGAGATCAATACCGCCGGCTGCCGGACTCGATAAGATCGTGGCGACCTGGTCGAGAATATTTTGCCAATTCATGGCCGTAACCGCAGCTACAACCGCAGTCCCGGCAAGCGCAGATTTGAATATTACGCCATAAAATTGCCGTTCACGGCGAAACACGAACAGCAGCACTGCCACCGCTAAACCGACGGCATAAAAATTGAACGGAAAATTGGCCAGCGACAACGCGGCAAACAATATGGACCAAAAGATCGCTCGCCGCGATTTGGCGGTAATCGCCGCGTAGAGATAATAAAGCGAGGCAAGCGTGAGCACTGTCGTCAACACCCAGACCTTGGTGGTGCGAAACATTGCAGTGACAATGATGCTCGTCATCACGAGCACGGTGATACTCGCGCGCCGCGAAAATTTATACAGCAGAGCCGCGGCTATGATTGCAAGAACAGCGCTTGAGCCGCGCGTAACGAGATAAACCGACGAGAGATTATCCACTACCTGTTCTTTGAGCGCGGCTAGATCAAATCCAAAAAACGGCCAGGCCAGTGCCAGATATGCCGCGACAAACACATAGCTGAGCAAATAGGTCACGGTCGCGTACGGCACATCCCCCACTGCCGGCAAAACAGTTTTGTTCTCAAGCGCGCGCAGCACCCCGCCCACATTGGGTGATTCGTCAGAAATGACATTTGTCAAAGGCAGCGCGTGCGCGAGCCCCACAAAAAAACTCAAGGACAGCAGAACAAGCACAAGAAGCTCGAGCCATTTACCGGCAAACCTGACCTTGACTACAGACAGAAACGCTTCCTTGATTTCTTTGAGGGAAAAATTGGACACGCCGCGCGCCCGATTCACAAAAACAATCGGCACCTCGGCAAATTCTGCTCCCACTTTGGATAGCGCAAACGACAACTCAGAAAGCACAATGTATCCTTTGGCGCGAATCGCATTCAAATCAAGCTTGCGGACCAGCGCTGCCGGGTACACTCGATAGCCATTTGTGTAGTCGCTGTACCCAAGCCCAAGCACTACGCTCGCGTAAAAATTGGCAAATTTGCTAAAGATGCGGCGTGAAAGCGGCCAGCCGACGATCTTGCTGCCGCGCATGTACCGCGAACCGATTACTACCGTATCAGGGGCGGCTTTGGCAAGCAGCTCCCCGAGCGCCTGGGGATCATGGGAAAAATCCGCATCCATCTCCACCAGGAAGTCATAGTTTTTTTCAAGCCCGTATTTGAGCCCCTCGATGACCGCTGAACCGCGCCCGCCCTTGCCAGAGCGGTGAATCAAAAATAAATTCTCGCGGGTTTTTTGCAATTCCAAAATAAGCTGGTCTGTACCATCGTTCCCGTCATCAACAACCAAGATATCAAGGCCAAGGTTTTGCCCTGTTACTGATTCAACGAGCTTGGCTATATTTTCCCGCTCGTTATAGGTTGGGATGATCACCAGCGTCTTAGCCATGATAGTATTTTATAGTTTCAGCTAGCCCCTTTGCCAGGGAAAACTTGGGCCTGACAATATTTTGGAATTTACTCAGCTTGGTCGGTTTATCATCTTCCTTAAAATTGTTTTTTATCGCGATTTTTTTTCCAGATAGCTTGATTATCATCCTCACGATTTCATTTACGCTAAAATTTTCGTTGTTTCCTATTGTAAAAAAACCCTCGTTGGCTTTTTCCGCTGCAATCAGATTGGCCGTGAGATCATCAATATAGATGAATTGCAGCTTGCGCTTGCCTTGCCCCCAAACCTCGACTTTGTTTTTCGCTTTGGCCACCTTGATGATGGTTGCGGGGATAAAATTGGCAGTCTCCGGGTCAAAATTGTCGCCCGGGCCATAAATCGGCGCGGAGCGAATGACTTTTACATCCATTTTGAACTCACGACTAAAAACGGCGAGCAGTAACTCATTTATTTTTTTTCCCAACACATACCCGTCCGCAATATTGTCTTCCGCATATTCTACAATGGTTGAACTAAGGTATATAATTTTTTTTGCCTTTGATTTCCCGAGAGCATTTAAAAAAGTTGCGAAGGGTAAGACATTATCAGAGGCGAACCGGAATGGATGAGCGGTATGAAAACGCAGATTCTTCTTGGCACCAGCTACATAGTAGACAGTATCAATGCCTGTTAAAACTTTTTTACAAAACCGGGGGTCGGCAAGATCTCCATCTTTGCGGGTGACAGCAACAATTTTTCGTCCGCTTTTTTTTAACACAGAAGAAAGCCGGCGGCCGACAAAACCACCAGCGCCAACGACTAAAATTTTATTTGTCGATGAGGATGTTGTCATCGCCTTTTTGGTAGCGCTCAAGGTCGTACTTGGCCATAATCCTCACTAGATCCTTAAACTTCACTCTTGGTTCCCAGCCTAAAATCCGTTTGGCTTTAGCAGCATCGCCTTGCAGAATATTTATTTCCGTTGGCCGCAGGAAATGCGGGTTGAGCTCCACGACCAATTTGCCGGTTTTGGGATCAATCCCTTTTTCCTCGGCGCCCTCCCCTCTCCATTCCAGAGGAATATCCAAAACGTTGCAGGTTTCCTCAACGAATTCTCGCACGGTGTGTGCTTCACTGGTCGCGATAACAAAATCTTCCGGTTTGTCCTGCTGCAGCATCAGCCACATAGCCTCCACATATTCTTTGGCGTATCCCCAGTCACGCTTGGCGTCCAGGTTTCCGAGGACCAGTTTTTCCTGCAGTCCCAATTTGTAGCGCGCAAGGCTTTGCGTGATCTTTTTGCTGACAAAATTTTCACCGCGTCGCGGCGATTCGTGGTTAAATAAAACGCCATTCACCAAAAACATGCCATATGATTCACGGTAAGTATAAACAATCCAATACCCATAAAGTTTTGCCACGCCGTAAGGATTGCGCGGCAAAAACGGCGTGGTTTCGTTTTGCGGAACCTGCGTAGTGTTGCCGTAAAGCTCGCTGGTCGATGCCTGGTAAAATTTGGTTTTTTTCTCAAAACCAAGGATGCGCAAAGCCTCAATCATGCGCAGCGTGCCAAGCGCGTCTACGTGCGCGGTGTATTCCGGGGTTTCAAACGAGACCTGGACATGAGACTGCGCGCCAAGGTTATAGATTTCGTCAGGTTCAACTTTTTTAATGATCCGGATAATGTTCGAGGAATCGGTCAGGTCGCCGTATTCGAGGTGAAAATACGGGTGCCGGTCAAACAAATGGTGGTGGAGATGGTCAATGCGCCAGCGGTTAAACGTGGAAGCGCGCCGCACCACGCCATGGACTTCATAACCCTTGGCCAGCAGGAACTCTGCCAAATACGACCCATCCTGGCCGTTAATTCCAGTAATTAGAGCTCTTTTCATACTATTTAAAGAAATTATAGAGGTTTTTCACAATATAATCGAGCTCAGCTCTCCCCATGAGCTGGTGGCAGCCGACATAGAAGCCAGAGTTATTGATCCAATCCGCGACCGGGTAGTTTTTGGCTTTTAGCTTATAGCGCTTTTGCAAATATGGCTGGTTGATCAAGGGCAGCATGTCCCTTGTTTCAATGCCGCGATTTTCCAGAAAATTTACCAGCTCTTTCTTTTTTATTCCGGCGTTTTTTCGAATCACCAGCGGAAACATCATGAAGGCGTGTTCGGATTCCGGGTTCTCAAACGGCAGCTGCAAATACTTTTCTAATCCCTTCAATTTGCTCTTGAGATACTGCGCGTTCTGCCGGCGTTTTTTGATAACGCGGGGAAGCTCTGGCAGCTGCGCGCAGCCCAAAGCCCCCTCAAGCTCAGTCGCTCGAAAGCTATAGCCCGGGCGGATAAACCGAAAGCGCTTGGCAATGATTTCTTCGCGCGCCTTGCCTTTTTTGCCTTTGTCATCATCAATACTGATGTAAATGCCGTCTCGGCCGTGGTTAGCAAGCGACCGCAAAACTTCGGCGTATTTTTTGTTACTGGTTAAAGCCAAACCGCCCGCGCCCGTAACGATCAGGTGCGCCGCATACGTGGAAAAACAAGAGATATCGCTCATGCTGCCCACTTTCTTGCCGCGATAAGTTACATACATGCTTTCACAGGAATCCTCAATAACCTTGAGCTTATGTTTTTCTGCCAATTTCATGATTGGCTGCATGTCCGCGCTCTGTCCAAACAGATGCACGGGGATGATCGCTTTGGTGCGGCGGGTAATTTTTTTCTCGATTAACGCTGGATCAATATTGTAGGTGTGGGGGTCAACATCAACAAACACCGGCTTGAGGTTCTGCATGAGCACCACGTTAGCGGTCGCAACAAAGGTCAGCGCCGGGACGATGACCTCATCGCGATCCTGCCAGTTTCCAAGCTCCTTGAGGGCAGCCACAGCGATGCGCAGTGCCGAGGTGCCGCTATTGACCATGACTGCGAACTGGCTGTCGTGGGCAGAAGCAAATTCTCTCTCAAATCTCTTGATAAACGGGCCATAAGAAAGGCGCCTGTTTTTCAGGGCCTGGTTTACGTATTTTACGGCTGCCGGGCTGATTTCTACGCAGCCGACCCCGAGATTCTCTTTGTTCACCATGCCGCAATTTTATCAAAATTTGCGGCTTTATTAAAGCGGTTTTGGCCTTAACCCTTTCACGACTAAATAGACAAGCCCTCCCAATAAAATAAGAGGCAACCCGACAGCCGCAAACATGCCCTGCTCATTGTTTAGATTATTTCCGGCCAGCCATTTCAAAAACGGCAAGCGGTCTTCCAGCAGATCAAACATTTTGGTATATTTGATCGTTGTGTCGTCCTCGAGATAATTAAAATGATCCTTCAAGTCTCTTATCATCGTATCCTGCAGCTCCTGCATTTTTAGCCGTGTTGCGTCATCAGCGCCAGTGTACGCCATCTCATTGAGCTCTACTTCCATTTGCGAAAAAGAGGCGCTTCTCGTCCAAAGTTGTGACTGGGCATCATCAACAGAGAAAGAAATAAAAGTCGCATTATTCAATCCATGAGTTGCGTCGTTCCTATTTATATACACTCGCCTGCGACGCTGCTGTATCGTTAAAATCGGACGAAGATCGCTATAATCAACACCGAGTGTGGTTAAATGCAACTTTAGTTCATCAGTTTGCCCTGCAGTCAATCTTGTTAGTGACGGCTGTCCCGCACTGCCTTCAGGCATTTCAAATTTAATCTCATTGCGACTGTCAACATTGCCGGTGTCGGCCAGCTTATCATCGCCACTCAATTTGAGCTGAACTAATTCTTTGTGCGCTCGTGAATCAAGACGATCAGAACGGACGCGGTAACGGAGTCCTCCTTTTCTCTGATATAGATCAAGATTCCTTGTATCAAAATACGTGTCTGTAAAATCCTCATCTCCGTAAGAGCTTGAAAAATCAAGACCTAGATTCCGAACTTCGCGATTATCATCTACATATCTACTCTTCAGATAATTGAAAATTTCATCGCTATTTCCTTCCGGATAAGCCAGGTTGAAATCATCCTCAATGCGCACGTCGTCCTGAGCTGAGACAACAAACGCCTGAAAGACGAATAAAAATGCGAAAAATAATACGAGCGCTTTTTTCATGGTAAGGAGAATTTTAGCTTTTTACGCGAGTGTGGTCAATCGGCAAGATTTTTCATAATTTCCTGGGCGATGTTGCGGCTTCCTTCGTCAGTGAGATGAACACTGTCCAGAAAAATATCCTCGCGATCAGACAGCCAGGATAGATCAACGAGTTTCATTTCCGCCGCTTTGTGCTCTCCTGCTTTGGACCGAAAAAAATTCAAAAATTCTTTACGCTGCGGATAATCAGTTATTCGAGCTGGCTGAAAAAAAGCGACGAATCCAGCCCCGCGTTTTTCTGATAAATCTTTTATAAGGGCTAAATTTTCCAAATAGGCTTTGGCCGCGTCCGAAGCTTGGCTCTGCATTGAGGGCGGCAACTCAGCAACAACCTGACCGTTATCGCTGCTTCCGCTAAAAAGTTTTTTTATCTTTTGACGGACGCGAAAAAACAGGTATTTGGAAAGTCGCGATTTATTTATCGTTACCAGCTTCTGTTCTCGAATATTATCAAACCGCTGAGCAAGGCCTTCATATGATTCATTGGTTCCAGGCGGGTAAGGCAGGTTGTGAACCGCAAAACCATGCGCTGTAACAGCGTCGTTGAATCCATCAAGGGCGATAATCAAATCAGGGCGATAATCAAGCAGCTCCGTTGCAACGCGCGTAAATTCCTGGCTCGAAACAAATGACGGGACACCGGCATTAACAAAAAGGTATTCATCCTGCTGCTTGTTGAGATAACCCGATATGGTCGTGTCGTTACTTGACGCGCCGTGCCCAAACGCAGTGGAGCCGCCGATAATAAATGCTAATTTTTTATCACCTCGATCTTCAGGAAGGGCGCCTCGAAAACCGCGGCCGTCAATCGAGACCACCGAGTTATTGATCGCAGCGATTTGTGCTTCGTCCCGAGGAAAAAAGAAAAAATAAAACGGGTGCAAATACTGTTTGGTAAATTCACGGTAAGGCAGCATTTGCGGCAGCGTCGCTGGAGGTTTTGGAGCGACAATCGCAAGCAGCAGCTCCGCACCTACTGCCGCGATCAAAACAAAAATGCCGGCAACAAAGAATCTAAATACCCAGCGCATGCTAGAAAAGACTGTAGATAAATGGGGATAGCGCTGAAGATTGACCAAGCATGATGAGCGCGCCGACGAGCAGGAATAAAATCAAAATTGGCGCGAGCCACCATTTCTTGCGTTCTTTCAGAAACTGCCAGAACTCGAAAACAAGGCCTCGATTTTTTGGTTCATTATCATTAATCATGTGCGTATTGTTCAGAATCCCACATATCATTGGGGTTATCTGCGCGAGCGATGAGAAACTTATCCATCAGCAAATAATCAATCCCAGTCCCCATCATGCAGCGGTAAGCATCCCGCGGTGTGCAGACGATGGGCTCGCCGCGGATATTAAAAGAAGTATTAATCAATATTGGATACCCGCTCAGTTCCCCGAAGGCTTTAATCATATCATAATAACGCGGGTTTTGCTTCCGTCGCACTGTTTGCAACCGGCCAGTTCCGTCGACATGCGTTACGGCTGGAATCTTATCTCTATGATCGGGTCTTACGGGGTAAACCATAAGCATGAAGTCTGCGGGCATAGGGACGACCTCATCTCCTTGAAAATATTCGTTCGCTTTTTCCGCTGTCACCGCAGGCGCAAACGGTCGAAACGGTTCGCGGTGTTTTACTTTGACGTTGAGGATTTCCTGCATCTTGGGATTGGTTGGATTCGAGAGGATGCTTCTGGCGCCCAAGGCCCGCGGCCCCCATTCCATGCGGCCCTGCAGCCAGCCGATCACAAAGCTGTCTTTGATGAGCTTGGCCACGCCGGCAAGCAGCGAATTTTCATCCGCATATTCCTTATATTTGATCCCGCTGTCATCCAAAAACTGCTTCATTTCCGCTCTGGTATACTGCGGTCCCCAGTAAGCATGCTCCATAACAAACGAGCGCGGCTGATCAAAAACGGCATGATAAGCGTAAAATGCCGCGCCAAGACAGCCGCCCCCGTCCCCTGCTTCCGGCTGGATGTAAATTTCCTTAAAAGGCGTATGCTTGAACAGCTTGCCATTCAATAAACTATTCAGGGCGACACCGCCGGCGAAACATAGTTTATCAACTTTTGTAATCTCGTAGAGGTGGCGGCATATTTTAAAGATTATTTCCTCCAGAAGAACCTGCATGGACGCAGCCATGTCCTGATGATCCTGGCTGATTTCTGTTTCTGGTTTGCGGGCTGGACCAAATTCCTCTTCAAATTTTTTTGAGAACATGCGCATTCCATAATGAAAACTAAAATATTCAAGATTGAGGGCGAAGCTGCCATCATCTTTAACGTCAATAACTTTGCGCAGCTTCTCAAGATAGCGGGGTTTCCCGTAGCCAGCTAAACCCATGACTTTGTATTCATCATTGTTTACCTTAAATCCCAGGTATGCCGTGACAGCGCTGTATAACAGGCCCAGCGAATGCGGAAAATTGATTTCCGCCAGCTGCTGCAGCTGCTGGCCGCGGCCAATGCCCAGGGTTGAGGTCTGCCATTCGCCAGCGCCATCCAGTGTCAAAACCGCGGCTTCCTCAAACGGCGAAACATAAAAAGCGCTGGCCGCGTGCGACAAATGATGAGGAATGTACAGCACATTTTTACGGTAACCGATTTTCTTTCTGAGGATGCGGCGCAAACGAAGCTTTTCATTGAACCACGAGGGCAGCGCCAAAAAAAACGGCAAGAAACTCCGCGGAAACATCTCTAGGTGCTGCGAAAGAATCCGGTCAAATTTCAACACCGGCTTCTCGTAAAAAGCAACATGGTCCACCGCGGATATATCAATGCCCGCTTCTTCCAGACAAAAAGCAATGGCCGCGTGCGGAAAGGAAAAATCGTGTTTTTTTCTGGAAAATCGTTCTTCCAGGGCCGCCGCGACAAGCTGCCCATCTTTGATGAGACAAGCGCCGGAATCGTGATAAAAACAAGAGATACCTAGAATATACATTAGAACATCCGATAAAAACTATTTCGCTCTGGCCGTTTTTCGATTTTCTGCCAATAGCTTTGGCGTGATTGCCGGCCAATATCCAAAAAGTGCTTGCCTGATAGTTTTGCGACAATGCTTACGAGGCCAATGCCGACAAAATACACCGCAAGCAATAACAGCAAATTTACGCTGTCTGCCACCATGTCGGCAAACTGCTTCATGCCTTCTCTCAAGCTTTTGAGGAATTCCTTTACCATACCCATTTTTTATGGCGACGGTTGATGAGAAATACGATAAAAAAAATCAAAACCGCAAAACCGCTTAAGCCAAGACCGCGCCCATAGCCGCCTGAGAAATAATGCGACATAGTGTTTAGAATCGTGAAAAATATGGTCGCCGCTAGAAAAAACCCCGTTTTTCGCCCGGCTTTCCGGCCTGGCGCGATTTCGTTTTGGATATTAAGCATAAACCAATATTAACATTTCAGCTGCTTAATGCGCGAATCAATAAACCCGTTGAGTGATTCATCATTGACCCCAATCTGGTCTCGTATATTTTTTACAGCTGTATTATCAAAAGCAAGATTTGTGTCTTTTCCGTAAAATCTTTTGTCAGACAGAAGCGCATCGCAAACAATACTGGCTAAAAGCGCGTTACCTTTGGGATTTAGGTGGATCTTATCAATGAATAAATCCCGGCGCGACTGGCCGCGCTGCTTGCTCATTTCCGTTTCCACATCGATACAAGGGATAATCGCGTGTGCTGCGAGCAGAGTCTCGCGCAGCCGTTGCCTGGAGGCTGCCTGGTAATCCGCATAAATCTCGGTGAGCTTCGTAGATTTGATATATAGCTGGCGTTCTGCCGGGGAATCTTCCATACTCACGAGACCCGGGGCGTTAACCGTATAGAGTTTAATGTTGTTTGACTGCGCTCTTTGCGCAAAATTTATCATGTTGTCGAACCAGTTTTGTAAATACTCCGTTCTTTTCAAACATTGCCAGCGATCTGGGTTGTTGAAATCCATGTTTTTTTTGAAACGATGGTCATAATAATAGCTGGCCGCTAAAAAGTGCAGAAACAGCGAAGCGGTACTAGAAAGAATGCTCCCCACCCTCGCATACATGGTTTTCATTTCCACTGCACCCAGCAGCTGTTTTGGCTGCCAGTTCCGCCCCAAATTTTGCGCACTAAACCAAAACTCCTCATTCCAGCCCTGATTGAGCAAGACGATGTCTGGTTGGTAATTTATAATTTCTCTTTCAAAGCGCAGCCACTCTTGATACGAAGACCATGCGCCAACGCCGGCATTGATAACCTCCGCGTTGACGCCTCGTCCGCGAAGCTCTTTTTCTAAAACCGCAGGCCAGGCCTCGTCATTGCCGACCATCGCGCAAGCCGTTGTAGAATCTCCGCTAGCAAAAATGCGGATCATATTTGGGTCTTTTTTTTGCAGAGAAAATTCTGGGCCGCGGAAACCTAACGAGTTGATATCAAAATCCACACGGCCAGCGATATTTTCTTTTAAATCCACGCTCGGCTCAACGCCGGCACGAAACGCAAATTTATCGAAAATCGGAAATGGAATTTTTTTGCTTTCTGAGTTTTTCCGAAACGCAAACCCATACACTGGATGATCGACCATTAGATAATTGAAAATCGCATATCTGTAGTATTTGCCGAACTTTTTCCGCATCCATAACCGGAGACCTGTTTCATAGACTCCCAAAGGAATAAAGAAATAGAGCAGGCCCCAGCCGCGCGGCTGAAAAACCGCAGCCAAAAAAACTGCGTACCCAGCGTACAAAACCAGAGTCAGAATCATCAGCCGCGGCCGATTTTTCATTTCCTTCGCAGTTTTTTCTTAACTGGAATCTCACTTTCAAAAACCCGTTTGACTCCATCGCCCTTAGCCTTCTCCCAAACGCGAATATCGCGCACCAGCAGCTGAAGACCCTTTGGCTCCATACTCGCGGCATGGTCCGAGCCCCACATCGCGCGATCTAGAGTAATGTGCCTTTCGACGATGGCCGCGCCAAGCACTACAGACATAACCGAGGTGGCGAGCGCGATCTCGTGTCCGCTATAGCCCACTGGTACGTCCGGATATTTTTCCTTCAGCGTTTTGATCATTAAAAGATTCAGCTCCTTTATATCCGAAGGATAAGTAGAGTTTGTGTGCATAAGGATCAAATTGTCCTGCCCCAAAACTTCCACTGCGTGTTCCACCTCTTGCATAGTGCTCATGCCCGTCGAAAGGATAACCGGTTTCCCTTTAGACCTCGTGTGTCTCAAAAGTCCGTCATCTGTGAGACTGGCTGACGCGATTTTATAACACGGCGGGTTGAAAGCATCGATAAAATCCACACTTCCTTCATCCCAGCATGACGCAAACCACATGATCCCCTTCTCTTTACAATAGCGGTCAATTTCTTGGTAGTCTTTTTGCCCAAATTCCAATCCGCGCTTGAGATCGCCATTGGTTGGCCCAAAAGGATTCTCACGCGGTTTGGCAAGCTCTTCGACTGTATAAACCACATCCACGGTGCGTTTCTGAAATTTGACCGCGTCCGCGCCGGCTTCGACTGAAGCGTCGATCAATTTCTTTGCGATTTCCATATCGCCGTTATGATTAATGCCGATTTCCGCAACAACGAAAACGGGTTGCTCGTCGCCAATCAATTTATTTCCAATTTTTACTGTTTTTGACATAATAATCTATTTAATTGTTAGTCTTTAGTAATTCCCAGATGCAATGCAATATCACCATATGTACCTCCTGCACTCGCTGGGTACTATCTGAAGGGACGCTAAAATATAAATCACTGTTTTTTACTGTTTCATTAACAGAGCTACCGACCAGCGCGATTATTTTCATTTTCTTTTGTCTGGCCTCATCAATTGCCGCCAAAATGTTCGGAGATTTGCCGCTCGTGGAAATCGCCACCAAAATATCACCTTCCCGCCCTAGTCCCTCGATCTGGCCGGCGAATACGGATTCAAAACTATAGTCATTTGAGAGTGCGGTAACCACAGATGTGTCAGAATTCAAAGCTATAGCCGGCAGTGCGGGCTGTCCCGCATTGTGACGAGCGACAAATTCGGCCACAAAATGCTGAGCATCGGCCGCGCTCCCGCCATTGCCGCAAGCTAGGATCTTCCCCCCTGCCTTGAAGCTTTCCGCAATCAAATTTGCGGCAGTAATAATCTTTTCAGTTTCAGTTTCGGCAAGCTTTGCCAATATTCCGCTCGTCTCAAGAAAATTATCTTTGGTCATGATGTTTGAGGATTAATTCACAAATTTCTCTAACGGCGCCGTGGCCGCCAGTGCGACGTAAAACATAGTCAGCTTGTTTTAAAACTTCCGGGTGCGAATCAGCGGGCGCAGCTGCAAAACCCACTAACCGAAAGCATTCCAAATCATTTACATCATTTCCAACATATACAACATTTTTCGGGTCAATTCGTTGCTTTTTCAAATATTTTTCCAAATACTCTTTTTTGTCGCCGACACCCTGATGGCAGTCTAGCTTGAGTTTTTTGCACCTTGCAGCGACGACAGGGTGAGCCTCAGTTGATAGAACCATTGCCGGGATCCTGGCTTTGCGCAGCATGCTCAGTCCCAGGCTGTCAGTGCGGTCATTTGAGACAAACTCGTTACCGCGCGCGTCACTTTTGACTTTGTTGTCAGTAAATACTCCATCGAAATCAAAAACTGTCAGTTTCACGTTATTTGGCAACCGCGACTGGTCCTCGGGCTTGGTCAAAGCCATAACTGCTTCAACAAGTTTGATGTCATCTTTTTCATCAATCTGGAACGAATGAAAAATATCCATTTCATAAATCGCGATCTTTCCGCCAAGACGGTTGTTATACTTGCGAAGTATCTCAGGCTTAACAACATAAATCGACCCGTTTTCACGGTATTGCAACCCCATATCCTGTTCCCGCTTCCGAGTGCGGTAATCGTAATTGCCGGAGTGGATTTGTTTGCCATTTACTATCCACATCAGCCCTTTATCGCGGCAAACTGAAAACAATGAATCAGCTTTCTCACGAATGAGTGTTTCGATTGCCTGATCGATATCATTTTTTTTACGCAAAGGTGATGTGGCCTGCAAAAAAACAACCAGATCGGGATCGCTTTGTTTGTTCCCGCGCAAAAAATCCAGAACGTGAAGCAATGCTGATTCGCTCGTTGCTTTGTCGCTTGCCAAACTCTTTGGACGCTTCACCACCTCCGCGCCGTAAGCCTTGGCAACTCTGGCAATCTTCGCATCCTCAGTGGAAACAAACACCCGATTAACGTATTGGGAATTTCTAGCTTGGAGTACGCTGTGCGCGAGTAAAGGCAATCCCCCCAGCTCCGTAATATTTTTTCCAAAAATTCTTTTTGAGCCGCCGCGCGCCGGAATGATGGCAATGATATTTTTTACTTTTGTCTTTACCATATTGTTCGCCCTCCATCGACAACAAGGTTTGCGCCGGTCATGTACTCTGACGCATCCGACGACAGAAAGGCTATCGCGGCTTTATATTCATCCGTATGAGCCATGCGATGAAGCGGAACATGCCTTGCCAATTTCTTAACAAAATCTCGCGGCTGATTGGTATATACTCCTCCGGGACTGATCGCGTTAACCCGCACCCCAGACTCTGCCCAATAGCTGGCCAAGTACTTTGTGAGGCCAAGCATTCCGTGTTTGATCACCGAATAGGTCACCGGCTTCACCGGCTGCTGTTCTGGCGGCAGTCCCTCTTTGCGATAAATCCGCTGATCAGGAGCGATAATGCCCAAATCAGAAGCAATGTTTACAATCACGCCTTTTTTTTGCGTGGCCATTTGACTGCCAAACACCTGCGACGCCAGAAAAGCGCCGGTTAAACCAACCGCAACATCGTCCTCCCACGCGGACAGAGGAAAATTCTCCAAGCGCGACCAGTTCTGGGAAAATCCACCCGCGCTCACTGCCGGATTGTTAGCTGCGTTATTGACCAGCACATCAATGTGTCCAAATTTTTTCAAAATGATTTTCAAGGTTTTTTCCAGCTCAGATTTTTGGGTAATATCACATTTTAGACCGATGGCCTTTACTTTATATTTTCTTGCAATCGCCGCAGCGATTTTTTGGACCGCAGGTTTTCTATCAAGCAAAACAATATTGGCCCCGAACTCCGCAAGGCTTTCTGCGTGCTTTGGTCCCAGCAGCCCGGCCGCGCCAGTGATCACCGCAACCCGGCCTTTCATATCAAACATTTTGCTGACAAGCGTGCTTTTTTTCATAAATATTTTTTCAAAAAATCGAGATGTGATCGAGTTGTCTCAAGCTCTCTGCCTCTCTCTCCGCGTGCTATCTGCAAAGTGTAAGGTCCAGTATAGCCTGCCTGTTTCAGCGCAGAAAAAGTTTCACCAAATTTGGCATTGCCGGTGCCGAGAGGGACTGTACTGCCGCCCAAACTGCGGTCTTTGACATGGACATTGCTCAAATATTTTCCAATCATGCTAATTTCTTCGGTGGTATTATAACCTAAGGAGGCGCTATTGCCGATGTCGTAAACAACCCTGGCATTCGGATGATCGAGCTTGCGCATAAATTCTACAAATCTCTCCGGCTCAAGCGAAGTTTCAAAAGCAAGGACGAGGTTATTTTCTGCTGCCACAGGCAGCGCATCTTTCATTATCTTAATTACCGCTTGCATTTCTTCTTCTGTTTCAATGCGGGAGTTGTCAAGCAGCGGGATTTCGATGCTGTTTGCCCCAATCTCCGCTGAGTGTAAAATAAGTTGCTTTAGTATAGAGACACTCTGTTCGCATTCTTCGTCCGGAACGCGAAAAAAAGGATGTTCCATAAAATAATCCGCGCAAACCTGATCAACGCGAATCCTGCTTTGTTCCGCGAGCCGTCGGATATGAGCGCGCCCTTCTGCTGTCCAAAGAGGATTTTTTTCAATCGGATCCTCAAAAATCCATTCAATCGCAGCCAGACCAAGGGTACTGGCAGATTCAAATTCCTTTTCCCAAGCTCCCTTTGGAAAAGCTTGGATACGGTCGGCGACCGGCTCAGATAGCCGGCCTTGGATTATCCCAATAGCTGTCATATAACTGTCCATCCTCCATCGATCATAATAGTTTGTCCGGTCATATAGCTTGATGCGTCAGATGCTAAAAACAGCATGGCGCCGATTAAATCGCGGGGGTGCCCGGTACGTCCGAGCAAAGTTTTTTCTCGGATACGGTTTAAAAAAGGATCGTCAGCCTGTACGCTGTTTGCGGTGACTGTTTCGAGGTTGGAAAAGGCGCCGGGGCTGATGCTGTTGCATCTCACACCCTCTTCTGCCCAAAACGCTGCTGTATATCTAGTAAGCGCTTGAATGCCCGCTTTGAAAACACTGTAGGTCGGCGGATTAAATTTGGCTGTACCCGTATATAGGTCGGGATTCGGCGAAACATGCCCATACATGGAACAGATATTGATAATGCTTCCTGTTTTGCGTTTTCGCATCTGCTGACCGACAATTTGCGTGGCCGCGACTGCCCAGTAAATTCCCGATTCAAACGCAGCTTGCCACTGCTCAAAGGTTGAGCTTTCAAATCTTCCGCTCGGCGTGTTGAATCCGGTTTTGGAACTGAAATCAAAAGCATTGTTGACGAGCGCGTCTATTTTGAACTGTTTAACTGCGTTTTTGAGCGCTCCTATCAATTTTTTGCGGTCATAAAAATCAACGCGGAAAGCGTGCACGCGGTTTTTACCGTATTTTTTTTGCAAATCGCGTGCCTGCTCTTTGAGCTTTTCAGAACGACCCATGAGCACAACTTTTTTGGCGCCAGCTTCCAAAAACCCTTCTGTAATGTAACGTCCGAAAAAACCAGTTGCCCCGGTAATCAGAATCGTCTTCCCCTCGACATTCATTTTTTGCGTAACGCTAGACATATTTTTTATCATGAATGATCCCGATGATCTCCTGCTCCGCCCTGCTGCTGGCGGTTCCGCTGCTGTCTCCGATCAATGTAATCAAAAATCTTTCGCGGGCCGCAGGGTTCGCGATCGGCTTGTTCGCTAATAAAACCTGTTCCAAGTCCTCCTCTGTTTTAACATAATTTATCAATTCCTCAAAGCCATTCATGAAATCCCAGGATTGGTCAATAGCCAGTTCCCGGAAATCTGGCCTGATAATTGGCCTCCCCGCTGCGATCGCCTCTATTAGAACTGTTGAATCAAAACCGATAACCGCGTCTGAATCCACGATGAGGTCGGCGGTGCTGGCAAATTTGGTAATCAAAAGATTAGATAAGGAGCTCGGATATTTTTCGCGGTAAATATTATAGACATAGTCGAAATAGTGCTGTGCTGCCTTAGTTTTGAAAATAATACTAAATTCCTTATGTTTGGCCGCGAAATCCATTACGTAGCCGTGGAATGACTCGTAAAATTTCTTAATCTCTGTGATTTTTTTCTCATCTTTAATGGTTACCAAAAATTTATCCTGAGGGAAAAAACAAAAGAAAGCGATTTGTTTGGATTTCGGCGCTCTCTTGTTTAAAAAATAAAAATCAAGCCGCGGCACGCCGACCACCGCAGTTTTTTCGATACCGAGACCGCTAATTCGTTTTACGAGTTCGTCTCTGATTTTTTGGTTGTAAAATAATATTTTTGTTCCTTGAAATTTATAATTACGGTATGTGTCTAAAATGCCGCCATAGACATCCAGGGCCTCCTTATGAAGCACGATGAATGGTATATGCGACTTTTCAGCAGCGGTAATGATTTCCTGCTGGACTACATAGCTCAAGTGCCCGGACATGATCGCCTGAATACCCAGCCTGGCTTGGAGTTTTGGCAAAAGCCTCGTCAAAAAATCATAATATCGCCCCCGACCTTCTTTTCCTTCACTGGTGGTGAGATAGTTGGCCTCGGTGATCAGTTTTCGCTGCAGCGGCGGAACAAAATAACTTAATATAGACTCAAAATACTGCAAATGAATGACTAAATATTGGATTTTTCCGGAATATTTCGCCATTGCTTTAACGTCATCCACAAAAATAGTGCGGCCGAGGCACAGCACTCGAAACTCGCCTTGGCCGATACGCCACGCTACGAATGACATGGCCGCCGCGGCAAGGTCCGCATTGTTAATCAGCAGCGCGAATCGCAACAAGCTAAAACCAAAAGCTGTTTTGAATTTAGAGATAATTTTTTTGATCATAGAGTAATGATCCTTGTACCTGGCGGTGCAGATAAATTAAAAATGCTTGAATGCTTCTCTGTTTTCTCGCTCGCTTTGATAAAAGCACGGCGGTTCAAACTGCGGATATTGCAAGTCAGGTATTCTATCCTGCTCAGCGCCCATGCCAGCAGCCGAAAAAGGCGCATCCCCGCGATCGGATGCGACCCCAGATTACCATTTCTTTCAAAAATCCACTCATAGATTCGGCTCAAAGGATTGCGATAATAAATAACATCGATGGCGGAAAAATGCGCTTTAATAATAGCAAGCAGCGTATCAAACCCTGGGTCGAGGATCAACTCGCACAAAAATCTACCGTCTGGTCTGCAGATTCGAATCAATTCAGACAGCGCCCGGGACCTGCGATCCGGCGGTAGCTGATACAGAGTATTGGTTGAAACTACGATGTCGATGCTACCATCAGCAACACCCTTTAGATTCGCCATATCGGCTTGAATGCCAAAAGTATTTGGGTCCTGGTATTTAGCGAGTCCCTGCTTTAGCAATTCCAAATCATAGTCCAGCCCATAATAATACTTTGTTTTAAACATTTTGCGGTTCTTGAAATTGGCAGAGGCCGCGTCCAGGCCAATCTCGCCGCTCGCCAAAGACAGCTCTTTTTCCAAGAGGTCATAGAGAAATGTTTTCGATGGCCTGACCATGAGGTTCATGAGATTATTCTGTGGAGTACTTTTAATACTGCCAAGGGAAATACTGCGCTCTTGTTGCCGCTTTTCTTGCGATAGTGGTAAATCTTGAGCCAATTCTTTATTTTTTGTTTAAATGACATGCGTGATGAATATTTTCTGACGAATTGATAAATTCCTTCCGCCATTTTCGCATGATTGGTCAAACGCACCCCGCTATGGTCCCGCCATAAAACTTGATTGTCTGGAAGCGTTCCAACCGGAATAGCCGCCAATAAAAGCTCCAGCACCAGGCTCTTGTCCTCTGAGGGCGGCAGTTTCGGATCAAAGCCTTTGGCTTCAAAAAAAATCTTTTTGGCAATGACAATATTTGATCCGGTAATGCCCGGGTTGAAAGCCAGTAGATTTTCCACAGTAAGCTTGCTGTCGGGATTTTTGAACTGTTCAATTTTTTCTCCGCGCAGCGCATCGAGCCTGGAAAGCACGCACACTGCTCCCCTGTCACACAGCTCACCGGCATTTGCTAGATAATCCCTGTTCCACAGATCATCATCATCCAGAAACGCCAGATAATCCCCGGCCGCTACCGCCGCGCCAAAATTTCTGGCTTGCGCTGCGCCAGCGTACGGCACAATGTCATAAACAGTAACCCGGCTCGCGAATTCTGATTCTAACTTTAGAGGCAGTTTGCCGTTATTTACAACGATGACCTCATCCGGCTTTCTGCTCTGCGCAAACACAGACCGCAGGGTTTCCGGCAGATATTCTGGCCTGTCACAGGTTGGAATAATCACGCTGATTTTCATACGAGCCTTTCCAATTGTTTTTGATAAGCTGCCCAGAGCTTTTCCATGTTATCCTTTTCCGAACGCTCCCAGACACCCCAGTAATTAAAATCAAATCCTTCGTCAAACGCCGCGGCGACATAGTTCTCCAAGCGCTGTTCATATTCCTGCGTTTTCAGGTTTAGTCTCAGCAGTTCTTTGATTCTGGGAGCCAGAACGGTCATATCCGAATGCTTAAACGTGTTGGGCAGCATGAGAGTAGTGCCAAGATTCCCCAACTGAACTGCGGGCTTATGATAAAAAGCCGCTTCCGCGAGCGTTGTGCAGCTTGGGCCAACGACAGCAGCCGCGCCACGCAGCACTTTTTCGCTAGGGATCCGCCAATCAATGAGCTTCACGTTTGGAGTCCTGGCAATCTTTTCAATGTACGACGGTGGCCGCTTGCCAATCATCCACGGATGCTCTTTGACAACCAGCGTATAGTCATCTGGCAGTGACATCGCGACCAGTCTTGCTGTTTCAATCTGGTTTGCAAAAAACGGAGCGCGCACGTCAATCGTAGTTTCCGGCTGAGACTGCAACGGGAAATAGATATATTTATCGAGCTTCTCCAGCGGATAAAAAACGAAGTTTTTCATAAATTTCGTGTAGCGTTTGCGGGCGTAATGATCGCGCAGTTTTATCCAGGGCGGCCTATAATCAATCGTCGGGCCAAGGTTTGGCAGATAATCAATTTTTCGTTTCGGATCAAGCAGCCAGCGGAGAGAATAATAATAAGGAGAAAGCTCTTGTTTGATCCTCGCAAGCCACGAGTGTTTTTTGTACAGGTGATCGGAATACACGGGACGTTTAAATTTTTCCCGAAACTCGGCAATATACTGCCTGGCGCGTTCTTGATTTTTGCTTACGACTTTCCCGGTGTTGAGCTCGGCTAAGCGCTCAAAAAATGTGCCGGTGTCTTCCTGCTGATTGTGCACGAAGATGCCGATACCGTGAACCTTGCTATCAGAAACTGCGAGCATCTTGATGCCATGCTTTACCGCATAACGGTCAAACATCAGATGCGGCAAAGACACAAAATTGGGCAGAACCACGATGTCTGGCTTGAATTCATTATGGATTGTTGCGATGAGTTTGTATAAGGCTTTCACGTAAGCAATAATTTCTTCATCACTGACATTCTGTTTGAAGCTATAGTAATATTTTTCGCCGTATGTGCGTATATGATGGCGCAGGGACATTACCATGGGCCAGATAGAATCAACTCCCAACGCCTCACAAATCTCCTCCAGCGTGAACTCTGTCCCATCAAGGTAGCCGCGTGGATTGCCCCGCACCTCGTCAATGCTGTATATTTTTTCATAACGAATATCTTTTTGTTTCAGCAAGAAATCGTGAGCGCTGCGCTTTTGCGTCAGCGCGGCTAGCACCGCATTTTCGTCCTGAAGCTTGCGCGCCAGAAAATTGCCGATGCGCTTGCTCCATCCGCGTTGTTGGAAGATTAAAATTTTCTTGCCGGAAAATTTGCTCATCTGACTTTGAAAACGTCGCTGATAGGCTTACCGGCGAGGTTTTGGCGAAGCTGCTTAGTGATTAAAAGGCGCTTGAGCTTTGTAAAGACTTTTTTGTAAGCCGCAAGTATCCCATCGAGGTCTTCTTTGCTATGCGCATAGGACATATTGTGTGAGCCGCTCCACAAGAAACCCGCTTGCAGTATTTCCTGCTGAATGTAGGTTTTGATCTCCAGGGGTTTATAGCCATAGCCTTCAGAAAACAAGAACAGCTGCCACGATGGATGCCCAGTGAGCCTGATAACATCGCCAAGGCCTGTATCTGCGATAAGTCTGCGGGTATGCTCCTGCAGATACTCGCCTTTCCTGCGAACCTTTTCGATCACGCCTTTGCGCTCGATTTCCTTGATGGTGGCAATCGCAGCGGCCAGCGAGAGAGTCTCGCCGAGATATGAACCGGAAAAGAAGATATCATTGACCTTCTCCATGTATTTCTTTTTTCCCACGAGGACCGAGAGGGGCATCCCGTTAGCAATAGATTTGCCGAAACATGCCAGATCCGGGATGACCCCAAACAATTTCTGGGCGCCACCAAGGTCAAAGCGAAAGCCAGTGATCATTTCGTCAAAAATCAGAAGAGCCCCGTGTTTATGCGCAAGATTTTTTACTTTCTGCAGGTAATTGTCAGCTGGAAAATCAGTGTTCATTGGCTCGAGGATCACGGCCGCGACCTCATTTTTATGCTGCTTAAATATTTTCTCTAGGGATGAGATGTCATTGTAAGCAAATTTGTGGGTCAGTTTCCTTACGGCCTCAGGCACTCCAAGATATCTAGTTGTGGAACCAATATACCAATCATGCCAGCCATGATAGCCGCCGACTGCAACATGTTCGCGGCCAGTGACCGCGCGCGCAAGACGCACCGCCGCTGAGGTCACGTCAGAGCCGGTTTTGCCGAAACGAACCATTTCCGCTCCAGGGATATGCTTGGTAATCAGCTGGGCAAGCTCGTATTCGAGAGGCGAGGGCAGCGAAAAAACAATGCCTTTGTCGAGCTGTTTTTTGATAGCATTGTCCACGGCCGGGTATTGATACCCTAAAATGATCGGCAGCAGACCATTGATCATATCCACGTATTCATGGCCGTCAATGTCCCAGACATGAGAGCCTTTCGCGTGTGTAATGAACATTGGCGCAGCACCATCAACATACACCAGATGGCTTTTGCTGAATGTTTGGGAAGCAAGCGGGATAACCTCTTTTACTTTACGGAGGAATTTGTTGCTTTTTGTGAATTTGCGCATGATTGCTAAAATTAATTATTTAAAAATTTTTTATCTTCATCTAAAGCTGATTGCCAGCCCGCGTTCTGCTTGTTTTCAGAGTTGATTTGGGCGATATCAGGATTTGCCTCCAGAAATTCTACGATCTCCTGCCACCGGACAGTTCGGGCCTTATCTCCAAAATGATCGCGGATCTTTGAGAGCAGCTTATAGTCCTGAGGATAATCAAGAGTCAATCTGTATTGAGTCAATTTTCTCTCATTCTGGCAGTAATAAACCTTAAACATTTCCGGGTTTTGCCAGAAATAAAATGTCACGTGTTCCCGGTGGCTAGGAAGCTTTGCCTCTTGCCAGGCTCTTTTCAGATTTTTAAAAGAAAATACCTCAATGTCCAGACCGTCAGGAAAGCTGTATGGCTCAAGGCTGTTGGAGACAAAATCATAATCATTATCAAGATAAGTCTTGATTACCTGATCGAGAAGCCGTGGATCAGAAAATGGACAATCGCCCGTGAGCCTGACCACGACATCATCATCACCTAGGGACATACTCGCGGCGGCCTGGTAATACCGATCGAGCACATCTGTCTCGCTGCCTGCGTAATATTTTTGACCAATACTCAGTAAATAATTCACAAGGCTCTGGTCGTCTGGATTTGTAGTTGTGGCGACGAGTACGTTATCTATTAATGTCGCCTGCTTCACGCGGTCCAGCATGAAACTCAATACCGTATGCCCTTTGCCAAATGGCAGGAGGACTTTCTTGGGAAGCCTGGTGGAGCCGAGCCTGGCTTGTATGATAACTAAAACCATTTGTGATAATCTATTGCGCTCGCAGTGATTCTAAATCCCGCTCCCTGATAGAGCCGCTGCGAAACAATATTTCTCCCTTCGGTTACTACTTCGAATTTATCAAAACCTTGTTTGCGCATTTCATTCAAAAACTCTGTGAGCATAATCTTACCGATCCCCTGTCCCTGAAACTTGCGATTTACCCCAATCAATGTCAGGCTGATACCTGCGGCTGTTTGTTTGTAGCCGATGTATCCTGCAATTTTTTTCTTGTCAGCCAAAACATAAATGCCATGATCTTTTTTACCTGACCCGAGATTTTTCATCCACTGGATATAAAGCTGATCACATGCTTTTCTGGAAAAATGCTTATCAAAATAAAACCTGCTTGCGGTATAGAGATTTTTTGAAATACGGGAAAGTTCCGGTAAATCCATTTTCCGGCATTGACGCAAGATAAAATTTGCTTTGCCAATTTTTGCTGGTCTATAACCCATATCTGTCTCAAGCATATAGGTCACCCGAAAATTGGAGAAATGAAAACCGTACTGCTCCGCCAAGTCGACAATTTTGCCATCATCAGCTGGTGCCCGGTAAAATAAACATCTGATTTTGTTCTTTTTGCAAAATTGCAATACACGCTTCATGTCAGCGTCAGTGATACGCGAGCGGTTCAAGCGGGCAATATTGAACCCAAAAAAATCACTGTCCCAATTAAGTTTTTCAACTAAGGCTGTCATGCTAATATTTCCTTTAATTTTTTCAGCATCAAGATGAGCTTCTTATCATCTTTGTAGTACTCCAGTGTCATATACTGCAAATTGGGACACCGTGACACAAGCTTTCTAACCATGTCCCAATCGTCGTCCTCAAGCGATTCATGGATGTCCTTGGCGAGTGTTTCATTTTTGTCGGGGCGGCTGATGTGCATCTGTATGGCGCGGTCCAGGTTTAATCTTCCTAAATAATCCTCCAGTGCGATCTTTTTGTTAATGGCAGTGATTTGCGCGTGCGCCATATCCAGTAAGAATTTCATATCAAATTCAGACATCAGTTTATTTAGAAACTCAGGTGTGGTGACGATCTCATATGCCCCTGTTGGGTAATAGTTGGTATTTTCTACGCCTTTTTGAAATTTGCGCCCAACTGCCGTCTCTAATTTTTCTAGATTTCTGCGGGCATTCCCTATGAGTTCTGATTCCGCAAGCTTTTCGCCCGAGGGCACGAACATGTCATCCTCAATCGGCGGCTTGAAGTAGCAAGAGTTAACATGAAAAGTCACCAGCTGCGGATTGTTACTGCGAATTATATTGGCAATTTTTTCGACTTCTTCCGCAGACCACACATCCACAACACTCCAGTCACAGTGATATATGCGCGGCAAATCGCTCTCGATCGGGTTTGAGTATTCTCTCAGCTCCACAACGTCTGATAGCTCCAAAATCTCTTTCTGCAATGAAGAGTTGTTAAAGAGTTTTGAGATGGGAGTAGCAATCTTTGGCTTCATAATCCTTGCTAGATATTTACGTTTCCCGGCGATAAATCCTGATCGGTTCCTCCACTGGGAGGGATTTGATTTCGCCGTTTCCCAGCATGGTTTCCAGCTGGCGGATTTTCTCTACTAACTCCTTTATATCTCCGCCGTCAGCCGACATGCTGTGGTCAGCTCCGCTTCTCGTTTTGTCAGTAGTAAAATGCTTTTCAATGATTCTGGCGCCAAGCGCTACCGCGTACACGCACGCCTCAGCGCCTAGCGTATGGTCCGAATATCCGACTGGGCAGGAATAATTTTGCAGCAGAGAATTGATAATGTTCAGGTTGACCTCTTCTTTTGGCGCCGGGTACGACGACACACAGTGGAGAATCGCGTACTCGGTCCCGTATTTTTCAAAAATCTTCACTGCCGTGTCAATCTCCTCGCGGCTTGCCATGCCCCGCGAGATGATCGTTGGTGTGCCGGTTTTGGCCACAGCCTCGAGAAGCACCTTGTTAACGATATCAAACGAGGCAATCTTCATCAGCGGCACCTCAAGGCTCTGTAAAAACTCTGCCGCCTCAGGATCAAATGGCGTGGAAAAAAACATTAAGCCTTTTTGGTCTGCGTACTCTTTGATTTTTCGCTGCTGGTCATAAGAAAGCTCGCGCTGTTTCAGACCCGCAAAAATCGGAGAATCAGCTTTGGCCCGCTTTTCCGCGGTATAGGTTTGAAATTTGATCGCGCTTGAGCCAGCCGCTTTCGCTGTGTCCACCATTTTGAAGGCGAGATCAAGATCGCCATCATGGTTAATGCCAGCTTCCGCAATAATAAATGTTGGCTTGTCCCGGCCGATATTCAATTCTATAAATTTTTTTGACATATGCTTAATTAATCGTTTTGAGACAAGAAATTGGCAAAATTATTGATTAAGTGTGAAGCCGCCGTCGATAACAATATTTTGCCCTGTAATATAGCCTGAATCGTCTGAGGCCAAAAAACAGACTGTGCCAACCAGGTCATCAGTATAAGTCATGCGCTTCATCGGCGTTTTTTCCAGAAAATTATCTATGAATACTTGTTTCTGGTTATTAAACACTCCGCCCGGACTAATCGCGTTGACAGTAATGTTATGCTCGCCGAGATAAGCGGCTAGATATCTAGTCAGCTGAATAATCCCAGCTTTGGTAGCCGCATAAATATCAGAGCTGTTGCGGCCGGAATCCCCATAGATCTTTTTGTCAGCAGGCACAACTCCATACATTGAAGCAGTATTGATGATTTTGCCGCTCTTGATTTTGATCATTTTGCGGGAGAAGATTTTCGAACAAAGAATCGTGCCTTTGATGTTGACCTTCATCACATTGTCTATTTCCTCTTCAGTACGCTGCTCGAACGGCGTGAAAACCGCGATACCGGCATTGTTGATGAGGACACCCACATCGCTAGCCTCGGCAGCGCATGCTTCGACCGATTTTTCGCTCGTTACATCGAGTTTTATGTATTTATAATCTGCAAGTCCTTTGTCAGCTAGCGCTTTGGCAAAATCGTTATTTATTTCGTCCTGAATGTCAGTGATGTAAACAAATGCTTTACTCTCCAGCAAAGCCGTCACGAACGCCTGACCAAGCTGGCCATTGGCTCCAGTAACAAGAATTTTCTTACCTTTTAGATCGTATTGGTTCTTCATGGTGGTTATGAATTAGGATTAAATTTTGCTAACCGAACTTCATCCATAAAACCATCCCTGCTCCGACTATGTTCTTTTAAAACCGCTTCTTCATGAAAACCGTTTTTCAAAAAAGCTTTGATTGACCCCTGGTTCGCGCTATAAGCTCCGGCAATGATCTTGTGAAGCCCCAATTTTTCAAAACCATAATCACTGATGAGTCGGATGGCTTCCGTGGCAAAACCCTGACCCCACGAATCTTTGTCTCCGATCATGATGCCAATCTCGCCGCGGCTGTGACCAGCATGCACTGGTCCGAGTTTGATAGTACCTATCATTTTATCGCTATCTTTTCTGACAATCGCAAAAAAATATGTGTTTGACTCAGCATTGCGGTCCGCAATATATTGCTTAACGCTCTCCATGGTGTGCGTTTGAAAACGGCTTTCCATGTACTGGTTGACCTCAGGGTTGTTTAACCAGACGGGGTACTCTGCTGTAGCATCATCATCAGTCAGCGGCCACAATTTTATTTTTTCACCGTCCAGGGTCACGTTCATAATTAATTATTCTGAATAATATTATACGTTCTAAAAAAATAGGAATTCTTGTCCGCCAGCAGCGCTTTTGGTTCTCCCTGCTCGACCAGTTTGCCGTTTTCCAGAACTAAAAGTTTATCCGAATCCATAACCGTTGATAAACGGTGCGCGATAGCCAGAACTGTTATCCTGCCTTTGAGGTTTTTGATAACCTTTTGAATCTGCGCCTCGGATTCGTTATCAAGCGAGCTGGTCGCTTCATCGAGAATCAATATCTCTGGTTTGCGGGCAAGGACGCGCGCAAGCACAACGCGCTGCCGTTCTCCACCGGACAAACGAACACCGCGTTCGCCAATCACGGTGTCGTACCCTTGCGGCAAACTAAGAACAAAATCGTGGATATTGGCCATGAGAGCTGCTTTTTCTATTTCTGTCTTAGAAATATTTTTATTGTAAAATCTGATATTATTTTCGATTGTGTCGTTGATGAGGAAAATATCCTGGGAAACGTAGCCAATTTTCTTGCGCCACTCCGCAAGCGAAATCTCGGAAATATTTCGCCCATCGAGCAATATTGCGCCGCTTGTAGGCTCAAACAAGCGCAGAAGCAAATCAACAAGAGTTGTCTTTCCCGCGCCGGAAGGACCAATCAGTCCGATAAGCGATCCTCGCTGGATAACCAAGTCTACGTTAGACAAGACGTAAGCGCTGCCGTCATGAGCAAACGAAACATCATCAAATCTCAATTCCCTAGCAAACTCAAATCCGCCTCGTCCGCTGTCTATTTCTGGATTGGTATTGGCTTTAGTCTCATAATGCAGGACACTCTGCACGTGCGGTGAAAAATCGCTTACGGCGTGAGCGATGCGTTGAACCTGCTGAGAATAAACGAACATGCGCTGCACAAGGTAAACAATGGCGATCAATACCGCGAGATTGAAATCGGGGCGCTGATACGTAGTCGCAAAAATCAAGGACACAAATATAACAGCAATCGGTTCAGTAACCGCGTTGGTTATGCTTTTTAGAAACGGGACTTGCAGTGTTGAGAAACGAAGCTTACGAAAAATGCCGCGGCCTTTACTCGCGACTTCGGCTGCCACATACATAGTTTTTACAGTTTTGACGCCAAAGATGTTTTCTGATACATGGTGCGCGCTTTCTTTCATGTGCCTGTTGCGCTCGATCGCCAGAGTATTGATGCGTTTCAAAAATGGCCGGAACACAAAAAACAACAAAGTTCCCAAACCTAAGGTCATGAGGGTTATCGGCGCTGAAATGTTAAAAGCAAAAAATACATAAATCAGCAGTCCCGTGATCACCATAATTCCGCCAGCAATTTGCTCCAAGAACTTCGCGCTAGTCGGAACATCGATCGCAAGAATAGTCTCCAAAACTCCGAGTTTTTGTCGCATGAGGTGAGTCCAGCTAGAGTTAAGAACCTTTTCAAACAGCCGGGCCCTCGTCTGCTCTTCATAATCTGTGGTAATGCGGATCTTCAAATAGTCAATCAAAATCGTCAGCATAGCCTTGAACAAAAATAATACGGCAATAAAACTCACCAGCCATTTTACAGTCAAGGGAACACCAAACAGCGCAAACAACCGGCCAATCATCTGGGAAATAAAATCAGTACCGCCTGCTTCGCCGGCCGCAAAAGAAAACAGCGGGATGAGGGCGTTGACACCGACACCCTCGAGCAAGCCTGCCATAAAACCTAAAACCGCCAGGAGAATGATCTGGGGTTTATATCTGCCGAATGCGTCTCGGAAGAGAACGTATAGCTGTTTTACATCTTTTACCATGGGTTTATCCTGTCCACAACTTTCTTCTTGATGTCCAAATAAGATTTGACGGCCTTTTTTTCTAGCTCTGGCGACACCAGGCGAAGAATCTCTTTGCCCATGATGCGGTACTGTCCGCCGACTTTGTTGGCACGGATGAGGCCTTTCTTGAGCATGCGTTTTACAGTACTGGTACTGATCTTCAGCAGCTCCTCTGTCTCTTTGGGCGTATAAACCGCGTTTTCTTTTATCTCCGGATTATCCATGCCTCACCTCGTTTTTCTTTACCTCTTTTATGATAAACGCGATCTCCTTGACAGTCAGGTCAGGATAAAGCGGAAGACTGACACAACGCTTACCGATATATTCCGTAACCGGTAGGGCTCCTTTCGCATATTTTCGATAAGCTTTCATTTGATGCAGCGGCAAATAATGCACTCCGCAGTGGATGCCGGCATTTTTCATATTTACCAAAAATTCGTCCCGGTTCTCTACCAGAATCGGATAGAGATGATTGCCTGTGTTTTTCAAACCAAACGCTTTATTGTATTTCGCAACTATCGCATTGCGAAGTTTGTTAGCGCGCGGCAGCTTGCGCAGCTGCTCGCGGCCGATCGCGGCCTCGAGATCAGTCATGTCGAAATTCCACCCTGGCCAGACCACTTCGTAGTAAAAACCCGAAGCATCGTTTTGTTTTTTCTGCCCTTGGTAGCGGGATAAAGTGTCTTTTGACAGTCCGCCGTGCACCGCCATCATATACCATTTAGCGTCATCCTTGTCGTCCGTGAGGATCATGCCGCCGCGCACCGTGGTCATGTTCTTTACCGCGTAAAAAGAATAACAGCTCACTCGCCCTTGAAAATCATTTTTCTCCACGCGGTGTGCGCTGTCAAACATTACCGGCACAGGAAATTTTTCAAAACCCTTTGCAAAGCGGGCAGCAAAATGCACTGGTATAACAAGTTTAGTTTTTTTAGTGATTTTGCGTTTTACATCCCGCGGGTCGAGACACCAGTTATCTTTCCGCACATCAGCAAAAACCGGCGTCGCGCCAGCGTTGATCACTGCCGCGGCCGTGGCAGACCAGGTCAGCGAGGGCACGATAACCTCGTCAGTGGGTTTGAGATTCATGCGCTTAAGCACCAGATACAGAGCCATAGTGCAGCCATTGGTCGCAATCGCGTATTTGGCGCCCATGAACGCCGCGAACTCTTCCTCGAGAAGCTTGACGTTCTGGCCGCGAATTAGCCAGCCGCTTTTCAGGACGCGAGCGGCTGCCGTAAGCTCTTTTTGATCAATATTTGGTTTGGTGAGGTTGATTTTCATTTTAGTGAGGGGACAAAGTTATTTTTTAGATATTTGACGCGGTAATACTCATCAACGTTCATGCTTGGGATCTTGCCTGCACGAAAGGCTTCCTGGAACTCCTGCACAGCTTCTGCGATGGTATGTTTTGCTCGAAAACCCAGCTCCTGCTCCGCTTTGCTGAAATCTACCCGATAACTGCGCGGATCAAAATTTTCTTCTTCCCGGCCAAGCTTGGCGTCGGGAAAAAACTCGATAATGTGGCTTGCCAGGTCAATGATCTGATAGTTCTGCTCATTGGAGCCGATGTTGTAAACCCGTCCTGGGAGGGTTGGCGCATGAATGGCCAAATGAATGGCTCTGGCTATATCTTTGACGTGAACGAGCGGGCGCCACTGGCTGCCGCCATGCACCACAAGCCGGCCCTGAAAATGCGCGGTTCCAACCATGCTGTTGACTACGAGATCAAAGCGCGGCTTGGCCGTATAACCATAAGCTGTGGCAAACCGTAGTGAAACCACGTCTGTTGCCTTGTCCTCATAAATTTTTTCTGACAGGACTTTGGTTTTGGCATAAAGCGATAGAGGATTAGTCTCGCTTTCCTCGTGAAATGTCTCCTGCCCAAATCCATAAACCGAACAAGAAGACGCAAACACGATTCGTTTGCCGTATTTGGCGCAAAGCTCAGCGATGACCGAGTTGGCCGCGTGATTGATATCCCAGGTCAGTTGTGGATCGAGGTCAGAGACCGGATCATTGGAAAGAGCCGCAAGGTTGACCACTGCGTCAGCCCGTTTTATTTCCGGTTCCAGTTCTTCCTTTTTGCGAATATCGTCTTGCACTAAGCGGAAGGGAGAAAAATCGCGCGCCTTCGGTTCAAAAAAAAGCGTATCAAAGATGGTCACCTCATCACCTTGCTCGTGAAGCGTCTGCGAAAGGATAGAGCCGATAAATCCAGCACCACCTAAAATTAAAATTTTAGACATAAAACATTCCCCTCCCAAACCTGATTGTTTCAAGGTGGTGCTGGATAAATCCAGCCCCGCCCAGTATGAGAACTTTTTTGCCGTTTTTAGTTTGCATCTCTCTGGTTAAAAAATATTCCCCGAGCTTGCCGATTTCGTGAATCTAGCAAGCTCAAGCAATAATCTTTTTCATTTTTCCAAAAGAGCATAAAATGCACAATAAACTTTACCCCGTTAGAAATCTCAGAAAAATAGTTGAGATACCTGCCGGTTCCCCGATAAAAAAATTGCACAAGATTTCTATTGGGGCTGATCAAATCATACCAAAAAGGGTCAAAAGGTGTCAAACAAGGTCAAATCGCCAACGGCTCAATCACTGTTGAGCCGTAAAAAATGGCTTAAATAACGCAAAAAACAACAGCGGTCAATGACCGCTGCTGAATGTAAACTATTTTGGATTACTCTACTGTGCCGCCATCAGCGTAAGCGCTAAGACTCGCATTGATCGCATTCTCTGGCTTGTAGCCTTTGAGCTTTAGAATATCAATGTGCGGGAAACGCTTCTTTGCGCCATCGGAGATGAGATGATATACACCAGCATCATTTACGAGCGTGCCGTCGCGAAACTTCACGAGGTCGCCTTGCGGAAGCGCCATGTCCGAATCATTAGCCGGGACAATTTTTCCCAGGTCGAAGCCATAAGTATTAAAAACCTCGATCGACTGGAAGCCCTTGCGCTGACCCCCCAGGATCCACCACACAGTGCGCTTGTCATTCTTGTCGAGTACCAGCGCGCCGTCAGGATGAGCGGGCGCTACTGAATCAATAACTGGGCCGGCTGGATAATCAGCGAGGTTTATCGCAACTGCTTGGTCGAATCGATAACCAAGCCCTTGAAACACCGCCGCAGAGGTGAAACCACGCTTTTGGCCGTTCGCGATCATGTAAATCGTGCGATTGTCAGTTTTATCCAGAGCCAATGTGCCATCAAGAGCTTTTTCTATAGCTTGCGCTTCGCTCGGTAGCGCACGATCAGTACTGTTGGCTGTCACGGCCTGGGAAAATTTGTAGCCGTGCGACATGTATTCCTCTGGATTGCGGAAACCGCGTTTCTTGCCGTTCACCACCAGATAAATCGTGCCGTTGTCATTGATAAGCGTGCCGTTCGGATGAGCTCCCGCTGGAGCTGGAGTCGGACCAGACGGTGGCGGTGTAGGAGCCGGGGCAGGCGTGGGAGTCGGTCCGCCAGCTGGCGGAGTGGGCGCAGGGCTCGGTGAAGATCCTCCCCCTCCGCCGCCGCCTGAGGCACATTGCAAGGCAGTCGGGAAAATTTCTACTGTGGTTGCTGCAGTAGCCGTGATCGTGGCTGTAGCCGTCCCATCAACACAATTGATAACTGTCATCGTGGAAGCAGCCCCAGTTGAGGTATCAATAGCGGAGAGTCCACGGCTCCCGGATTGCAGGTAAAATTTGCTGCTTGCCGGAACTGTAGCTTTCACGCTGCCTGTTCCAACCACTACCGAGGTTGCCTCGGAACCACTGAGAATAGTGACATCGACATCCGGGCTGCTCAAATCGACTGTAGTATCAGCATTGTAAGTCAGGTCAGCCGCGGATACCCAAACTGGAAAAACCAGAATGACCAAAACGAACAGAGCAAAATAAGATTTTAGATGAGCCATAATTGGATTTTTAGAGTTGCTCCAAGAACTATGTATCACTGCAAGTACCGACAGCTACAACCAAAGCCGTTCCGGCAGCATCAAGATAAACCTTGCTTGGCCGGTTGCCGCGCCACATCTGAATGCAGCTTTTGCCAGAATGCGTTTCCCCATTTTCATCCATACCGCCGATCTGCAAGGTGGTCGTACTCGCGGTTCCCGCTTGTTTTGAAACCCATAACCCAGGCGTCGTGGTCGCCGAACTGGTCGCCGCAACGACAGAGGTCGAGTTTACAAATACCACATTGTTTGTGGAGTTACCAATAGTTTCGCTGTTTTGCAGAGCGATGGTCCCCTGAACCTTAAGCGTGTTGGCTGCGCTGCGGAATACCGGCACATCACCGCCGATAACCAAGGCAGTACCCGAAGCGGTTCCACCCGTGTGTTGAAGAACCCCGCCGACATACAGCGAATCCGTAGTTGTCGCCGCATTGGCATTAATACCATAAGTTACCGTTACAGCAGTAGAAACCGCGCCCGTGGTAAGAGTGATTGCACCATCACTCGTGACAGCAGTTGAGGTAAAAGTTAGTGCCGCATGAACCACGGACACTGACAACAAAACCGCAAATACAGCCACAACAGGCACTAATAGCCATTTTTCTTTCATTTAAATTTTGCTCCTTATTTTTATTTCTTAATGAATAAGTGATTTTATTATGGAATCAGGACAATTTTCCGTCAACTATTTATCCACAGCTTACCAACAATAAACTTCCATGAAGACTAATATTCGATGTCGTTTTTGGCGCTGATGATGTCGATCTCGGAAACGCCCGACAGCTCGGCGAGCCGTTTGGCAAATTTTTCGATTTCCGATGGGTTGATAAATTTGATATTGAAGCTGTGATCGAGAACGCGGCCGTTGTCGCGAGCCACCATGTTTAGGAGATTGTCATATTTCAAAAACTCTTTGAATATTTCACGAAGCTGCTCGCCGGAAAATCTGGCGCTTTCCGCAGAAAAGCTCAAGACATAGTCATATTTGCGAATTGAACCAAAATTTGTTTTATAAAGAGCAAACGAAACCAGCATGGCCGCGCCCGCTGTGATCGCGGCAAGCATGTAGTTGCCGGTACCTGAAGCAAAGCCAATCACTACCACCAAAAGCACAAACACGACGTCGCGGACATCTTTGATCGCCGTACGAAAACGGATAAGCGACATAGCGCCAAGCCCGGCAAACGCCAACGACAGACTGCCGCCGATAACCATGACCATGGCCGCGATCAAAAAGCCGATCATTGTGAGGCTAATCGTAAAACTCTGCGAATAGGACAAGCCGCGGTGAGTGGCGCGGTAAACCAGCGCGGCTAGAAACGACAAAATAAATGCGCAGGCAATGTTCAGGAGAATGTTTTCGATACTATAATTAATGGCGGCAAGTTGTGTGGGCATTGTTGTGATTAAATTGGTTTATAATTATTGTCGTCAAAATCAGGGATGAGGCGGCGGACTGCGTTGCCGTATTTGGAAAACGCGAGGCGCTCCAGATTGAATTTCTGCAAAACTCCATGAAACCAGGCTGGCAGGACATTTTGGTATTTGACCTCGAGCACTACCCCGTCCGGATAAATCTTGGCAACCCTGGTGGCGTGTTTGCCAAGGTCGCGCTGCAGGCTGGCGACGATGTCCTCGTCAACAGTGACGCGAAACTCTTTGTTGCGCTTCGCAAGCAGCGCCGTGCGGGCGTAAGACACAAACAATTTTGGCCTGAGGTTGTTTCTCTGCAAAAACCAGTAAATCTCCCGGTGAAACTCGCGTCCAGGCTCGGCTTTGTAAAGTTCATGCAGCTTGCGGCGGAAATTTTGCGGCGCGGCCTCCGTGGGTTTGACCGTGAGCCGGTCCTTGATAACGAGCGCGTCTTTTTTGCGTTTGATCTCCGCGTAAACAACGGAGTCATTTTGCAAAGCGTCTCCATAGTAGCGCAAACGCAGTTTTTTACGGTCCGCAACGCCGGCTTCTTTGTCCCAAAAACAGGCATAATCTGCGGTGTCAAAATACAAACTGTTTACCCGATAATAACCTTTTCCAGTCTCGCGCGCATAAGGATCCCAGTTCATATATGGAAGGAGCGCGGCAACCAAAGGACGGGCCTGCGATTTCGGCAAAAAATACTTAAATTCGAATCGCTGAAAATGCAGGGTTGGTTTTGCCATAGATAAATCCAGCACCTTTCTGTTGGGGTATTGCACCTCGCAAGATTGATTAAGCCATTCATCCCCGCAGCAAGCTGCGGGTATTCTGGAAGGTGCTGGATAAATTTAGCGCGATTTAAGCGTTGTGTCAACGATTCCAGATGCTCTTTCAGCTGGCGAAAAATATCCACAATCATCTGCCGACGCTGCTCATAAACCGAATCTGCGAAGCGATTAGTATAGATTTTTGTCCGGTCGCGGTATAGCGAAATCTTGAAACTTTCGTACGTTCTATCGTAAAACGCCAGATCATCCTCAAGGTTCTTCTCGTCGGAAACGTATCCATATAACCTCTTCCGCTTTTCTTCTAGAAATTCCGGATTGGAGAAAATGCGTTTTGCTAGGGGTCCATAATATTCAAAGTTGTCACGGGCACGCGGATCTTCGATTTCCACGTCCCACGGCACAAAGAAAAATTTATTCTTGGATTTGTCAAAATAGAGACGGACATTGCCTATTGCCTGGTGGGTGGAGTTGGCCAGTTCCTGGTGTATTTGCCAGGCATAAAAATTGTCTTTGTCTACGAGCTCGAATATTTTCGCGTTAAACTCGCTATCCCCGGCCTTGTTCAAAAGCCGCAGCAGCTCAGAGAGGGGCGCAAATTTTTCCGGCGCGTCGTTGCCAACCACTGTTTGCCAATTGGAGAGATCTTTCCACAGGTCGCCGCCAGTGGCCTCCAGATCTTTCTCGCCATAAAAAAGACTGTCATCGGGGACTCCCCATTTAGAAAGCATTTCTTTTGACCAGCCTTCGATCATGAAATACAGACCTTCGGTACCATTGACTGAGAGGTTCGCGAAACCGCTAACCGGATGGTTTAGACCAAGCTTGCCAGCGCGGTAATTATTGAAATGCTCGATAGCAAAATACCGATCATCAGGAATGATAAAATTCATTTCCGTCAGTCCCTGAAACGAATCTTTGCCCTGCAACCTCACCTGGTAAGATTTTTTGGCAGCGTTCCAGTGCACGGCATTGTCACCGCGGTAGCGAGCGTCAACATCAAAGGATTGATTGCCAGCCGTGAACCTGGCCGGCACGGAGATTTTGTTAGTGTAAACCACGCCCATAAATCCTTCTGGCAGGCTCGCGTCCATCTCGCGCACATTGTTGTCAGAAATCTCAAGCTGATAGTTTGGAACACTGTCGCTCTTGAAAGCGTACGCAAGATATGTAACGTCTGTGAGTTTCCTGATTTGCCAATAGATCGGGAGTACCCGTGTGACAGCCGGATGCTCGCGCAAAAAAGCTGCTCTGGCCTGCGGCGTTGTCAGGTCGCCAACCGTGAACCACGCCCATAAAAAAACTGTCAAAATCATACCGATGATTATGGCTACCGCAATTCTAATATTTCTATCTTTTATGATACGGTAATAAATCGCTGGGAATTTCATTGGAGTATGATTTTAGCACGATTTTCCCACGTAAACAATCCGGCGTCCTTTTTGGCCTGAGACGCGATTCTGTCGGCCAGTTTTGCGTCCGTTAGTACTGTGTTGATGCCTCTGGCTAAATCAGATGGACTGTCGGGTTGCACGAGCACAGCGTTTTTATCGTTTAATACTTCACGAATCGACGGCAGATCAGTCGAGACAATGGGCCGGCCGGAGGCCATGTATTCAAACATCTTGAGCGGCGAAGCAAAATAAGCGTAATGTTCTTTGTTGGGGAAAGGTAAGAGGAGACAATCAAACGCTTGCTGATAAACCGCGAGCTTGTCCGGAGGCACGCGGTGGATGAACTGAGCTTTTTTCCAGACACCAAGATTTTGCGCCAATGTTTTGTATTCGCGAATGTGGCGCTCTAGGCCGCCCACCGCAATGAAACGCATGTTCTCTGGCAAATTCTTGAGCGCTCGCAAAACATCTGCTATGCCTTTTTCCATTTCCTTGGTCTTCAGGCTCCCGGTATATCCCAAAAGTGTTTGGTTGATTGGTAAGCCAAGCTGCTTGCGAGCCTCTTCTTTGGAAAGCTCGATCCCGAAAACCTTACTATCCACCGCGTCCGGAGCGACAATGATTTTGCGCACCTCGATTCCAGCATGCTCGAGCTTCTCTTTGATGAACGGGGTCGTGACCGCGATTTTTTTTGCGCGCTGCCAGACACGAAAATCTCGCCGGCCAATCGATTTTGGGAGGCTGTGCGTCTCAATTAAAAAATCGTTAAAAAACAGGCCGCTCATGTGCTCACGCAAATAAAGCAGATCATATTTCTTAAGCATCAAATAAATTTTGGCAGAAACAAGGAAGCTCAACCGCGACAGCCAGGTGCCAAATTTGGGAAAAATATTGACGATATCAATCGACGGCAACCTCCTGAATGCAAAATTTTTCTCAAGCCCGTAAAATTCAAACGGGTCAGTTTTAATCGGATTGCGGCGGCTCGAGACGACCAGAGTGACCTCATGGCCGAGGCTGGCCATGGATTCGCACATTTTCATGATCTGATAACCGTGCGCTTTTTCGGTTGGCATTCGCCCGCTGTCAAGGTAAACGATTTTCATGAAATAAATTTCTTCACGTATGATTTGACCAAATATAAAAATTTACCGGCGTAACCGGCTGCGTAATACCTAACATCAATATCACTGCCGTTTTTAATGCCATAATTACCTTCTGCCGCATTGAAAATAATCTCGGCGACTTTTTCCGGCGCCATTCCCCCTGCATTGCCCATGCTCGTCGCAGTCAACCCGGGGTGCACGGCTAGCGCCCGCAAATTCGGCATTTCGGCAGCGAGTGATTTGGTGAACCCTCTGATACCCCATTTTGTCGCCGCATACGCAGCGGCGTGCTTTTTTCCGACAAATCCAATACCACTGCCGACGTTAATAACCGATTTTTTAATCAGTGGCAAAAATTCACGGGTAAGCTTAATCGGTCCTTCCAGATTAACCGCAATCTGGCCGCTAATGTCAGAAAATGGCTGTTCCGCCAGGGGCTGCTTCTTAAATATACCGGCATTATTTACGAGTATGTCTATATTTCCAAATTTTTCTCTAGTTTGTTTTGCCGCGCTCATTATGCTTTCGTTACTGCTGACATCCAACCTCAGAACCAAAGTTTCCGGTGCTCCAAGCTGCCTGCTTTCTCTTGCCACCATCTCTGCTTCAGACTCGGAATTTTGATAAGTAATAACCAAACAGTACCCCGCTCTAGCAAACCGCAAAGCCGTACTTCTGCCAATGCCGCGCGAGCTCCCAGAAATAAAGACAGCTTTATTGGACATTTCTTACTGTTTCTAAAAGTTTATTAACTAATATTTCATAAGTATAATTCTCTTCAACTCTTTGTCTTGCAGCTCGGCCGAACCTTTGTCGCAATTCATCGTCCCCAAGCAGTTTTATTACAGCGCTTGCGAGTAATTTTGAATCTTTTGGCGGAACATTGATGCCGGTCTGGCCATCGAGGCTGATCTCAGGCGTTCCTCCAATGTTCGTGCCGACGATTGGTATGCCGCAAGCCATGGCCTCAATCGTCACCTGGCCGAAATGCTCGATCCAAACCGAAGGCATTACAAATATTTTCGATTGATTGAGGTACCTCGGCAGCTCGGTCAGCGGCTGTTTACCAAGCAAAACCACATGATTTTTGATCCCGAGTTTTTCTATGAGCTGCAGCATTCGCTGGCTTTCCCGGCCACCGCCGATGATCCCCAGCTTTACATCTGGAACAGATTTAATGATTTCTGGCATTGCTTCCAGCAAATAGCCGATGCCTTTTTCGTCAAAATTTATTCTTCCGATAAATAGCAGATCGTATTTCTTCTCGAGATCCTCAGGTTTAAACAAATCCGTTTCAATACCGACGCCAATTACGGCGATTTTTTCCGGCGGCAATCCCATATCAAGCCCCTCCTGCGCCGCCGCATGGCTTACAAACACCACCTGCTTTGCCTTTTCATAAATGGTTTTGGCAAATTTTTCTTGAGATTTTTTATCAAGCATCGGGCGCTCGAAATGCCAGCGCCATGCAGTGATTTGCCGGAAAATAAAAGGCGCGCGCAGCAGGTACGCGATTTGTGCCACTGCATAGCCTGTTTCTCTGGCCTGCCAGACATAGACCACGTCGAGATCAAGTTTGCGATCCAGATTCAATACTTGTCTTTGTGTGGCACTGATATATAAGATGCGTAAAAGTTTGTTTATGAAAAACAGTTTCGGGCGATTAAAAAATGGCGGATAATAGCGCAGCACTTTTACGCCGTCAACATTTTTGCTTCCTTTATTTGAAAAAGACAGCCAGGGCGCGATCACATAAACCTCGTGGCCAAGCAGGACTAGCCGGCGCATCTTCTCGATAAAATAATGATAGGTGCCAAGATGCTCGCCGATCTCCTTTTCCGTGCCAAATTTATAAGCGACTACGCAAATTTTCATTTTCGCTGATTGCTAGCAAATAATTTTCCATGACCAGATAATCAATGCCCGAATCCGCAAACGCGCGCACCGCGTCTTCCGGAGTGCAAACAATCGGCTCTTCGTGCATATTGTAGCTGGTGTTGATGATCGTGGGGATGCCGGAAAGCTTATGGTACTCAGCGAGAATGTCGTAATAGCAGGGGTTGTCCTCGCGCTTGATCGTCTGCGGCCTTGCTGTGCCATCAAGATGTACGCAGGCCGGAGCGCTTTGTTTCATGGATGGCGTGCACTGATAGGTAATCGTCATATATTTGGCGGCAACCGGATCGCTGGTGATGCCCACATAACATTCCTGAATTTTTTCAAGCAAGGTGACCGGCGCGAACGGCATAAATTCACTGCGCCTCAGCCTTTTGTTCAGCCAATCATTTACCGCCGGATCTTTTGGCGCGTACAAAATCGAACGATTCCCGAGGGCTCTGGGTCCATATTCCATACGTCCTTGATACAGCGCGACGACTTTGTTGTCGTTGATCAATGACGCGACTTGTTTTGCTGCTTCTGTCATCTTGGTGTAGTGAGCACCGATTTTAGTTAAGTAGTTTTCAATCTGGACGCCGCTATAATCAGGTCCCAGGTACGCAGTTTTGAGAGGCTTTGGCAGCAATTGTTTCTGCCGCGAAAGTGCATACAAAGCCGCACCCAATGCCAGACCTCCATCTGACATAGCAGGAAACACGTAAACATCGCTGACCCCTGGCAGTTCGAGGACTTTCTGATTCGTAAGCACGTTGGCAAATACGCCGCCCGCTAAAACGACTTTATCGAATTTGACCTGCTTTCTTGCATTGCGCACAACCTCCGTTATTACCTCGTCGAGTCTCTGTTGCGCGGCCGCGGCAATATCTTCACGAGAAGGTTCTCCCAAATGCGCTTTCATGCGCGCCGGCTCATAACTGCCCCAGCTCGGCACGAGTTTTCGGGAATCAAAAAATAAATCCTCACGAACTTTGAAACGCAAATCTTCCACCCAAATCGCTTCTCGCATTTTGTCGATTAATTTTGCAGGATCCCCTGCCGCCGCGAGTCCCGTAACCTTGCCGCCGTGTCTTGTGCCAGAAAGAAAACCACAAGCTTTGGTAATCGATCCCCAGAAACTCCCAGGCGAATGCGGCAGAAAAGTTTTATCTAAAATCTTGATTTTGCCATTACTGCCAGTGGCAACGATCGAGGACAGCAAATTGCCAGCGCCATCAGCGGTGATAACAAGCGCGTCTGGCCAGGGAGACGTAAAATACGCGCCGGCCGCGTGCGAGAGATGATGGTCTACCAAAACGGTTTTGGCTTGTGGAAAATTGTCCTTTAGAAAATCTCGCCAGAAATATTTCAGGGTAAATGTTTCCTGCTCCTGATCCACATTCAGTTTATAGTCTTTTGGTTTTTTCCCGCCAAACAATGTCCGCCAAATGGTTCGATACGTTGATAGCGAAAAAATCCGCGCTCGGCGCTCGCGCCACATAAACTCGGCAAAGCGCAATGCCTTTTGCCACAAATTGAGCGTTGGGACGGCGACATATTTGATTTCTTCCGGCTCCACGCCGGTGTATTCAAACAGGGATTTGATTGACAACACCGGAAAATCGCCGTCCAGCTTTTTGCGCGACAGCCGCTCTTCATTCACGGCAAATAAAACATTGCCGTCCATATCAATAAGCGCGACTCCAGATTCGTGGCAGCGCGCTTGCAAGGGCAGGTTTATTCCTAAAATGTATTGCTTTTTTTCTGTCATTTAGTACCTAACTATAACAAAAAATAGCGCAAAAATCTATTCAAAATCAGCGAGAGTAATCTCATTTAGTGTTTTGATTACGCGGTGGACATCCACCGGAGCTTTCTGGTGTCCGTGTGAAAGATGGAAAATTTTCCCAAAGCCGGCATTATGCGCAGCTTCCAAACCCCGCGACGAATCCTCTACCACGAGACACACGGCCGGATCTAGACCAAGTTTTTTTGCCGCTCGCAAAAAAATCTCTGGCGAAGGTTTGCTCGGCACAGTGCCGTCGTCATAAACGATGTTCCCTCGGTCAAACCACTTCTCGAGATTTAGTTTTTCAATAAAAAAATTGACGTTGTTGATTTCTGAGCTCGTAGCAATCGCTCGTGGAATCCTATTCTTTAACAGTAAATCAAATAAATCTTCGGCACCGGGCGATAGGACAAAATCAGGCTTAGTTATCGCTATTTCACGATATAATTTTTCCTTATACTCAATAAGCTCTAAAAGTTTCTCTGCAGAAACATCTTTGCCGAGAACATACCGAAACGCGTTGCGATTATTGCCACCCCAGATGTTTTGTCGCATTTCCTCTACAGACATAGACTGCCCGCGCAGCATCTCGGAAACCCGGATCCACGCTTCTTCATGCCACGGATCATCCCACAAAATCACGCCATTGAAATCAAACACTATACCTTTGTATTTCATTGTTTTACCTCCAAAACAAACATATGATGGTAAGGTGATTCAAACATTATATAATCTTTTTCGATAGAAAATCCACTGGTAAGTATCGCAGAACGCACAGTTCCCAGATCAAACCCCTGTTTACCAATCTCCCAAAAATGCTCGCCAACCTTATTTGTGATTGGAAACAGCGCGGATTTGTATTGCCAGCCTATTCGTCTAAAAAATGGCAGCCTAAATTCGGCTGAGAAATGACGGCCCCAATGCGGTAAAGTCAAAATGAGGTTCTTCACAGCTACCCGCTTGATCTCTGAGAGACAGGTTTTGAATTTCTCGAATGGTAAATGCTCCAACACCTCCGCGCACAAAACTACCTCAAATCTTTTATCCGGAAATGGAATTTTTTCCACGCTTCCCACTACGTCAGGTTTTGTGGCTTCATCAATATCCAAGGAAGTAACTTTTTTGCCGGCAGTTTTAAAATAATTGTTAACTGTTTTGTCCCCCACCCCAATCTCAAGAATAGATTCCGGTTGCAGTGCTGAAACTTCGGCGATCTGATACCAAAAGCTCGACCACCGGTCAAGGTCAGAATATTTCAGGTTGCTGTAACGGCTCATCATGGCTATTTTTTCCCCAAAACTAATGTCAGATAATTATACAAGCTCATCAATTGATCATAGGTGGGAAAATTGTCCTGGAGTTTTTTTCTGATCATCTTGATATCCACGAATTCACCTAAAAGAGCATGCCTCTCCATTTCATTCCAGACAGGGATGTGCCGTTTCTGTGCTAGATAATCCTGGTAACCATAAGACATGCCTTTTTTCCCTTTGGCAATGACCTCTGCGGGAACACCGCGAAGGAGCGCGAGTTCCTTGAACACAACCTTATCGAATTTGCCGCTCATGCGGACCCAAAATGGCACCTCCATAAACAGCTTGACCACCTCTTTATTGTAATACGGAGTGGCGACGCTCGCGCCGTATAGTGGAGGCAAGTTATTTTGGACATATTGGTTTCTCCGTGCTTCAGTCATGAGCTCATGCATCAAAATGTGATCGCGAAATTTTTCGATCTTTTTGCCGATCTGCTCTTCCACTTGTGAGAGTTTGTTTTCAAAATACCCAGCAGGAACATTGATCCATGGCCCTGGGTAAATGGCGCAGGAATGAAAAAAGGCCATAAGCTCAACTGGGTTGGTGGTCGATGGTAAAAACCATTTTCGCTTCTCATTGTATATCTTTTGCCACGGAAGCCACTGCCATAGCCAGTTGATTTTCGGCCAGTAATAGATGTGCTCTGTGGCAAGATAAGCGCCAGAGATGGTATCCGCGTTCTGTCCCATAAACAGCTGATAGCTTCTTTCTGCCCCGAAATATTCTGAAAGTCTTTGACTCATCCGCAGATGCGGCACCGAGGCTGTAAAACTAAAAAGCTGACCGGTTTGCTTTAGCGCCTGTTTGTAAATATCTTCGTCGTGGCCATAATCCACGATAGCGAGTAGGTGCTCTTTCAGCCCAAAACGCGAAAAATTCTTTTTGGCAAAGGTTACATCCGTAGTCCCCTCGCCCCAGCCGCCCCAGGTCACGCAAACTGTGTCTTTGGGCAGGTAGCTTGCGATGATGGCCGAATCAATGCCGCCAGAAAGCATCAACGCTGTGGGCTTGTCGCGGGCCACGGTCGCCGCAAAATATTCCTGCAGGATTTTATCTAGTCTCTTCGCGAATGCTTCCGGACCTTGAAAACGCGTTTTCGCTGTATGAGCCAATTCCGAATATTCCTCATTTTTTAGTGATGGGAATTCCTGTCCGGGAAACAAGGTATTTATTCCCTGATAAACACTGTTTGGCGGCAAGACAATGTTGTAGAGTAAAAAATCGAAAACTGCTTCACGGTTTAAACCCCGGCCAGCCAATTTGAATGTGTCCAAATCGGCCGAGATGTTGCCGGATGTTTTGTCATAGTAAATATTTTTTTCTCCCGCAAAGGTATTTTTCATGAAAAAGATTCCACTATTTTCCCCGCAAGCTTTTCGAGATCATGATTTTGTTCAACCCAGGATCGCAGTTTAGCAGTCAGCTCTCGGCGCTCGCTTTCCGGCATAGTTTTGAGCTTCATGATTTTTTTTGCCAGATCCGCGGCGTTATTGCGCTCAAAAAACAAATCCGGAGAAATTTTTTTGAATGGCTCTTCAAACGCCTCATTTGATGTTAAAACCAAACGGCCTGACGCCGCCGCTTCCAAAACATTTTTATCAAGGCTTCCTGTCATGCTCAAATTCACAAATATATCCGCTTCGTTTATGAGCTGCGGGACAAAATCATGCTGAACCTCACCCTGAAAATCAATAATCTCATCGAGACCCGCATTTTCCACAAACCGAACGAGAGAATCGAGATACTTTTGATGCTGAACAAGACCGACTTTGCCATAGATCTGCACATCGAGGTCTTGAACATTTTCTTTGTTTACCAAAATCTCAACAGCCTTGATAAGTGTTTCGTAATCCTTCACTGGACTGATCCGGCCGATCGTGAGAAGACGAAATTTTTTGCCGCTGGTTAATGTTTGATTTTGAAACTTGAATTTACTGAGGTCAATGCCGTGACCCACTACCTTAACCTTGGGTGAGTTAATGCGAAAGCTCTCCTTCGACGCAGTTAAAATAAAATTTACCATAGCGTGGGCAATTTTTAGCTTCAAATCTACTGATTTATGCGTGTACCACAGCGCAATTTTCTTTCCAAACAGCCTGGCGGGCAGGGCCGCCAATACCGCATAAACTGGATGCATGTGCACCAAAAAACCATCGGCATGCCGCGCGAACCTGAAGCAGACCGCAAACAAGCCCAGGGCTTGTTTGATTCTGCCATATCCTTTTTCCTTACCAAAGGAATATACCGCCACATTTGCGGGTAAGTCTGACGCATCCCCCTTCTCCTGGCAAATCACATAAAGCTGCTGAAGATTCCTTGCCAGTGCTTCGATCCAGCCAAAAACAAATCCAGTCAAAGGATCAGCGCGATCTACTTTCCTGGTGATAAAAATCAGTCTCATGTTTTGGCAATCTCCTTCCAAAACATGATTGTCCGGTCGAGGCCTGCGGCCGCGTCGTATTTATCGGCCATTTCTTTGGCCTTCTGCGACCAGTATTCTCGTTCAAACCTTTTGCTTAAAAAATCTGCGAGTGCCTTTTCCAGATGTTTTTGCGAACCCACAGGAATAAGCACGCCGCTCTCTGGGTTGCCGAGGATTGCGCGGGCGCCCGGCGTATCAGTGGCTATGATGGCGCAGCCTGCGGCCGCGGCCTGCAGCAGAACCTGGCCAAAGCTCTCCGTGTTTGACGGCAAAACAAAAATGTCAGCCGCGCGGAAAATCGGCGGCAGTTCTGAAAGAGATTTAACACCTAGAAATTCAATGCGTTTATCATCCGCGGCGAGACGTCTCAGTTCCGGCTCTTCTCCGCCCTTGCCGACTATCTGTAAAATAAAATCGCCTTTGATGTTTTTGAAAGACCGTATCAAGAGTCCGATATTTTTTTCAGCGGCCAAACGGCCGACATACAAAACTCTCAAACGCGAATCACTGTTTTTAAAACGAAAGCTAGAAATCTTGAATTTTTCTATATCTATCGGCGTCGGTTGTATCAGAATCGGTTTCTGGATGCGCCAGGAAATCAATTTGTCACGGATGTCCTGATTGTTAACGCGAAAGCCGTCAGCGTGTTTTATGGCCCGCTTGATCAGAAACAACAAATACCAGTAGATCAGATTAAACCCCAGCCACCCGGCAGTGAAAAACATGCTGTGGATATTCACGATCCACGGTACGCCTAAAATCTTCTTCAGCCTCATGCCAGAGGGCGCTGTGAATTCCTGAGTCACCAAAAGATCATACGCTTGCTCTTTGTTCAAAGCCAAGCCAAGCTCGACGGCTTTGTGATAATGTGAAAATTTGCTTGACCTTGTGGGGATGACGCGCAAATTCGCGGCCGGATTTTGCTGGCTATACTGCAGGCCAGAAAAAACAATCACGTCGAGCTCCCCTGCCAGGTTTGCGTATTTCTTGTGCCGCTCCAACACGTCTCCGCTGCCGGCTCCTCCCCCCAAAAGCCCGCGATCGAGGCTGATCATCAAAACGCGCATAATACTTTTTCCGTTTCATTAATCATATAATCAAACTGAAAACGCGCGCCTGGCACAGAGTTATCAATGAATTTTTGGCGCAGCGCGGGATCGTTTTTCAAATCTAATATCGCGCTTGTCAGCTGCTCTTTTGAGTTGTAATCAACAAGTAAACCGTTGACGCCATCGCTAATGATTTCTGGGTTGCCGCAAACTCGGGTTGTGATAATCGGCGTTCCAAGCCTCAGCACTTCCACAAGCGTGTTGGACAAACCCTCGTAGCCGGTATTTAAAACATAAGCGTCGGCGGCCCGAATATACTCGTGAAGCTGCTGGCGCGGCGAGTTGTGTAAAATCTTTAAAGAAATTTCCGGCCGCGTAATCTGCAATTCCTGTACCGCTTCCTCCAACAGCGCAAATCCTTTCCACGGCACATTGCGGCCAGATGAGACAATCAGGAAAGTATGCTTATCGATCTCAAGCTTTTCACGAGCCTCATCTTTGCTAAGCTTCATTTCTGGCATTTCTACTGCGTTGTAGATCACCTTTATCTTTTCCGGTTTTATTCCCCAGCCAATAACGATTTTTTTCAAATACTCAGAGGGAGTAATTATCAATGCCGCGTGCCGGCAGACGGCTTCCTGAACCTTGCGCATTCTCTTTATAGCCGGCGGGTAATCTTTTAAGTTTTGAAATTCGTCTATGAGCACGTCCGTATAACCACTGTTTACAGCGCGTTCCCATGAATAGTCACCAGTGATTTTTACAGCGAGCGGTTTTTTCAAATACCGCGCCGCCATAAATGCCGGATAACCTTCTGAAACCTGACCTTGCGCGTAAATCAGGTCAGTGTTTGCGCCGAGCCTGACTACTGCGCGGTAAAATTTCCAATAATGCCAGGGTTTGAATCGCGAACGGATGATCCTTGTCACCGGAAAATCTGTTTGAGGAAGATTTTTATCTTTGTCGGCATACGTCACAACATCGACGCTATGGCCGCGTTTCGCCAGCTCCCCGGAAAGCGCCCGGCTGTACGTCGCGGGCCCGCCCACGTCAGGTGGAAATATTCCAGTGGCGATTAATATCTTACTCATTGATTAATTACTCCCTCGTAAATATAGAAGGCTTCACGGCCTTTGTCATCGAAAATGATCTGCGGTTGAATATTGCTTTTCTTAAAAAGATCAAGAACCATCTCGGTTTCGGGGACCACGAGATCAGGTTTGGCCACGGTCGTGGTTGATGCTTTTATAAAAAGCAGTTCCGAGCCTTGGAGTCTGGAAAATGAGGGTTGGGTGTCCGCGCTTGAGGCAATCGCGGCAAATTCGTCGGCAGAAGCAATCAAATATCTTTCATAAAATTTTCGCCTCTCGAAAAGCCACGCGACAGGAAACCACGATATATTCGGATCAGTAACAATGATTGGCCCTTCTTCCCCTTCTGATTTATCTATAGTTGGAAAATCAATGGCTTCAGGTTTTATTTCGCTAAACCACAGCCTGGTGGCGATATCTACCGCGGCTGGCCGCGGGCGCTTATTATATAAGAAAATGGAAAGTTTTTCATCCAGCTGATTAAATCCGAGATTTTCTTTGCGTAAAGTCGAGGTCAGATATTTATTGCTGGAGGCCGCACTGACGTGATTAGAATTTATCAGAAAAATTAAAAAATAAATTCCCAGCAGTGCTGAGACGGCCCGGACCGAATGGTACTGCCAAAAGCGGTTTAACAGCACGGCTACAAACAGGGAGGCAAACGGCGCCATAACACCGAGCCAGCGATCCGCCCCCCCGACGTAAGCCAGAAACACAAACAGGAAAAATAATACCAGCAAAGGGAGGGTCAAAATTTTCTGTTTTTCATGAAATATCAAAAATATTGTAAATAAAAGCGCGGCCAGCACCAACAGAAAATAGGGCCAGGACATTCCGGAAATCAAATAGCTGGCGGTATCCCTAAAATTGAAATGCAGTCCTCCTACCCGGCTCCTCAAAACCGGCCAATCATCATGCTGCTGGCCAAACAGGTCAGAAAGCTGCACATCGAAATGGCCGCGGTCCTGCAGCATGTTCATATTGTAAACAATCAGCGGAGAAATAACGAGAAAAAATACCAGCACCCCCAGCCATAAATGCTTGCTCTTCAAAACAGTCCTGTCATAAACCAGCGCAAACAGCACAATCGCGGGAGCAATGAACAAGAATGTGTATTTCGTCAGCAAAGCCAGACCAAAAAACAACCCGCTGTGCATGAAAAATTTGTGTTTTACTTGAATAGCCTTCAGTAAAAAGAGCAATCCCAATAGCACCCAAAAAATAAAAAATGATTCGAGCAGGCCGATTCTGCCCTGCCAAATAAAATAATTATTCAAAACCAGCGCCCCCATGGCCAACAGTCCGAGCCGCGGGCCGCCAAGCAGTCGCGCAATGAAAAAAAATAGCACCAAGGAGCCAGCGGCGGCCAGCGCAGAGGTCAGACGAGAAACAACGATGGAGGAACCGAAAAATTTGAAAAAAATATGCTGGACGAAAAAATATAGCGGTGGATGATCGTGAAAAGAAAGATATGACCAGACCGGCCGCTGCCCGAACCATTGCACAGGCGTTGTCTGCTGCTGGGAGGCCATGTAATCAAAATAACCGAGCGCTCGCATGGCGTAATGCGCGTCATCAGCGAGGGGATCAGCGCGGCCCAGCCGAAAAAAAATCAGACCCGTGGCTGCGAGCAAAATGACCGCGAAGACAATTTTTTGATTTTGACTCATAACACGCGGAGTATCTTATCCATTTTCTCCGCGACCAGACCCCAGGAATATTTTTCCATAACCAGCTGTTTACCGTTTTGGCTAAGCTTTCTACGGAGTTCCGGCTTTTCAGCTAGTATAGTAATTTTATCAGCCAAATCAGCAGGATCGTCCGTTTTGGAAAAAAGGCCGGTCTCACCTTCGGTTAAAAAATCAGGTATACCGCCTACGGGAGTGCCGATTATCGGTACCCCCGCCGCCATGGCTTCAAGAAAAGCCGTACCGAGTCCTTCAGAGCGCGACGGTCGCACGAAAATATCTGCTTCTGATAAATACTGCGGGATTTCGTCCTGCAAAATATTTCCAAGAAAATGAACCCGCTGAGAAACCCCAAGCTTTTTGGCAAGCGCCTTGAGTTTAACCTCTTCTGGTCCAACCCCGAGAATTTGTAATTTGTAATTGGTAGTTTGTAATTTTACAACTGCGCGAATCAAAATGTCCACACCGTTTTTTGGCACAAGGCGCGATGCAGTAACAATGATAAATTCCTGTCCGTCTTTGAGCCTGAAACTTGGAATCTGAAATTTTTTGAAATCAACGCCGTTGGGAACAACTTCAATAGGACATACCGATCCTTCCTGCCTGGCCCAATCAGCCAAAAATCTGCTGATCGCCTGAATGTAATCAGCTCGCTTGAAAATGCGCTGCCAGATTTTGCGGAAACCGCGCACCCGGCCATGGATATGCTGGATCGGATCGCCTTCCTGAAGAGTCAATAAAAAATTTAGATTTGGCTTGCCGCGCAGAAACAACAAAGCCGCGGCCCCAGCGTAGGCAGCCATGATGGACCATACTAGATTGTAGGGATTTTTGCGGTGAAGTTTTCTGGCCAAATGTGCCGCAAACAGCGGATACAATATCCTGCCGATCCTGTTTCCGAAACCCACGCGGTACACATTGACGTTACCGATTTTTTCCTGGTCGGGATAGCCTTTGTCAAAATGACAGGTGATCAAATCAAACTCAAAATTAGACAAGCGGTCAGTAATGTTCCTGACCGCCAGTTCTGCTCCGCCGACTAGCGGCTCATAAGCTATGCTAAAAATGAGGATGCGTTTCTTCACACTTTTGTTATTCCATGCTGCTCGAGTAATTGCGCGATTGCTTCCGGTAATTCGCGCGTTGGTGCCCAGCCCAAAAGCTCTCGGGCTTTCGAGTTGTCAGCGAGGGTGGTTTTGTATTCACCCGGACGCTCTGGGGTATTTACTGTTGCGCCGGCGATAAAATTGGCGATTTCATTAATACTATAGTTATTGCCGGCTCCGACATTGATCACATCACCGGGAGGCACGTCTTTTTCCCAGGCCAGCACGTTTGCATTGACCACATCTTCAATGTGAGTAAAATCTCTTCGCTGCGTTCCGTCGCCAACGATCGTCATCGGCTTCCCGTCTTTGCGCTGCTGTAAAAATATACCGATTACGGCAGCATACGCGCCTTCTGTAATTTGCCGGGGGCCATAGACATTAAAATAACGGAGGCACACCGTCTGGAGGCCATAAAGCTTGCTGAAAAGCTGGCAATACAACTCGCCGACGTATTTTTGCAGGGCGTACGGACTGCCCGGCCTGGCATCCATGTCTTCCCGGAGAGCGACATCTTCGTCTCGTCCATAAGCAGAAGAAGAAGCCGAATAAACAACCTTTTTGACACCGGCATTTTTTGCCGCCCACAAAACATTCAGCGTTCCTGTAATGTTGGTTTCATTATACGGCAGCGGATTTTGGATCGAGGGCTGGATGCGCGCTAGCGCCGCCGTATGAAATACAACTTCAACGCCAGCAAAATGAGGCGCAATGGCTTCGTAATTTGTAATATCAACTTCAATAAATTTGGCCTTGGGATTGAGATTTTCCCGCTTGCCAGTAACGAGATTATCGATTACTACCGCTTCGTGACCAGCATTGATTAGCCAGTCTGTCAGATTGGACCCAATAAATCCAGCACCGCCTGTAACTAAAACTTTAGACATAGTTGATATATTTACTCGCCCCGGGTATTCCAAGGTGGTGCTGGATAAATCCCGCGCCGCCGGTGACCAGGACTTTTGCCATATTAGCGATCTACTCCGCCCGTTAATTGTTTGTTAATTTCTTCCGCGGTTTTGAGGATTTTCAAATCTACGCCATTGTCTTCCGCGAATTTGATGAGAGCTCTGGTATCCTTGGGCAAACATTTTCCGCCGTAGCCGCGATATCCGCCGTGCCAGACCTCGAGATGGGACCTGCCGATACGCCGATCCGCGCCTACGCAATCGGCAACAATGCCATAGTCGATTCCGAGTTTGTCGCAAAGATCATACATCTGGTTGGCAAACGTCACCTTGACTGAGAACCATGTGTTACCAAAATATTTCGTCATTTCCGCAGCTTTTGCCGGGACGATTCTGTTAAACGGCGCAAGCGGCAGCAGCTCCATGATGTCTCCCGCGACATCAAAACTCTTGTCTGTGTAGCCGACAATCTGCCGGTCAGGATAGTTAAAATCCTGGTATGCGGTTGATTCGGTAAGAAATTCTGGATTAAAAATAATCTTGAGGTGCGGATACTGCTTTTGATAGCTGTCGGTCGTGCCTGCCACCACCGTGGATTTGATGATAACGGCCTTGGATTTCGATTTTGCGGCATTGGCCATCGCGTCATCCATCGCGGAAAGATCGATCGATATGCCGTTAAAATTGGTGGGGACTGCCACAAAAATATAGTCCTGCCTCAAAACCTCTTCGAGTTCATCCATAGGGCGAAATTTATCGTAAACCTTTACGTCAGAACCGCCATCCCGGTAAAATTTCGCGACCGTGCCACCGACGTAACCGCCACCAATCACGCCGATCTTTTTCTGCGGTTTAGGCTGGGGAATGTCATGGGGAATAACCTGTTGGCTATTAGGCGGCGGCGCACCCTGATTTTTTTCCATTTAGTTCTTGAAGATTAAGGATATGCTAAAATACAGTATCACATGAAAACCTCTTCTAGTCAATCGGCCGCGAAAGTCAAAATCCTCTATGTTATTACCCAGGGGGAGCTTGGCGGCGCCCAGCGCTATGTCCTTGACCTGACGACAAATTTGGATAAAACGCGTTACGAAACCCTGGTTGCTGTGGGCCGAGAAAACCCAGCGCTCAAAAATTCACTAGCGACTCTGGGCGTAAAAACCGCGGAGCTTGATTTTTTGAAACGCAATATCTCGCCTTTATTTGATCTGCTGGCTGTTTTTGAACTCAAAGAACTGATCAGAGACTTTGCTCCCGACATCATTCATCTCAATTCCAGCAAAGCTGGCGTCATCGGCAGCGTAGCCGCGCATCTCGCAAGGAACAGAAATGTTGTTTTCACGGCTCACGGTTTTGCGTTTTTGGAACCGCATTTATTCAAACGAATATATTTTTGGGCAGAAAAATTTGCCACCCGGTTTCGCAAGCAGATCATCACCGTATCTGAGTTTGACCGACAGGAGGCCATAAAATGGAAGCTCTGCGCGTCAGAAAAACTTGTGACCATCCACAATGGTTTACTTGTCATTCCGGCCTCCGAGCCGGAATCCAGAAAATGGATTCTGAATCAAGTTCAGGATGACAAAACTATAGTGATCGGTACTATTGCCCGCGACTATCCCACAAAAGATCTAAAAACCCTGCGTCGGGCTTTCACCATTCTTCAGTCTGAATTTCCCAAGACGGAATTGAAAATTATATCTGGTCCAAATGCCGCGCAATCCCTTTCTGAATTTGACATTTACGTCAGTTCTTCAGTCAAGGAGGGTTTCCCATACTCCATTCTGGAAGCAATGGCGGCTGGACTGCCAATTGTTTCAACTGCGGTTGGCGGCATTCCTGAGGCTGTGGAACATGGCAAGCAGGGCCTGCTCGTCCCTCCAAAAAATCCCCGCGCTCTGGCCGCGGCCATAAAAAAACTAATCGCGAATCCGGATTTGGCTAGGCAGCTTGGCTCAGGAGCGCAAAATAAAGTCCAGGAATTTTCCCTGGACAAAATGCTCGCGGAAACTGAAGCAGTTTACGAAATGCTTGCGAACACCTCATGCCCACGTTGAGGTGTTTAAAAAATTGTTCTTTATAGAGTCTGCCATATCATGCGCATTGCAGTGCTTCAGCATTCCCAAATATGACTGTACGCTTTGATGATAACTGTCTGCCTCCAAAAGTCCTTCGTTAAGGGATTTTTGTTTCGCAAAAAGCTTCTTGAACATTCTCCGTTTCGTTTTAGTTCTCAACACGATATGATAAGGCAAGACAACATATCCGAGAAAATCTATCCCTTGGCTAAATTTTCTAATCTCAACCTTGTCAGGATGCAATTCTAGAGCCAATTCATTGTTCAAAAAGCTCTCGATCTCGATTTTCATTTTTTCTAAATATCCACTATCGCTGTGAACAATAACAAAATCATCAGCGTATCGAAAATAATGTTTGGCGCAAAGCCGGTGTTTTACAAATTGATCTAATTCGTTCAGATATATGTTGGCAAAAATTTGTGAGGTTAGATTGCCGATGGGGATTCCGGTAAGCTCTCTCTCTCTCTCTCTGTTCGTGGTTATCCACAGTTGAACTAAAACTCCCAACTATTTCTCTGAACAGCTGCAAGAACCGGCGATCTTGGATTTTGCTTTCGATAATCTGCAAAAGTTTTCCATGAGAAACACTTGCAAAGAATTTTTTGATGTCGCACTTCAGTGCAAAAACGGGACGAGTATAATTTCTGCTGACCTTGCGCAGGGATTTGGATAGATTATTAACCGCCAAATGAGTGCCTCTTTCCAGTCTGGATGAATACGAATGATAAATAAACCCGGGGTTGAATAGTTTGTAAAGCTCATTGAAAACCGCATGATGCACCAGCCGATCTCTGACAGTAGCCTTGCTTATCACTCGATGCTTGGGATCATAAATATGAAACGTGCTGTAAGGTTTATGGCGATAGGTTTGATCCCGGAGCTCTCCATGAAGCGCAAAAATATTATCTTCCAGATGCCGTTCAAATCGCTGAACATCAGGCTCTCCATTCTTGCCCTTTCGGTACTCCTGCCAGCAAGCAAACAAATTTTCTAAACTGACTAAATTTTCAAACATATGAACGATGGTGAGATTCCGATAATTGCCAAAACAAATGAGCTCTACAAAATCTATTACCAGTATCTGCAGCTCTTTCCAAAAAAGGATAAATATGCCCTAGGAAACAAATGCGAAATGTATATCATAGCTACGATAGAACTGCTGATCGAGGCAGGGAGCGCGCCAAAAGAGCAGAAACTTGCATTACTAAAAAAAGCCAATGTAAAGTTTGATGCTCTCAAATTTTTCCTCCGCGCCGCCCATGATCTGAAAATCCTGGATAACAAGAAATATTTACTGCTGCAAACACATATCCAGGAAATCGGGCGAATGCTTGGAGGATGGCAACGCTCCCTGACTTCGTTCTAGACGCAACCGAGGACGAACAGACCGCCAGAATAGTTGTCGTTGGCATTGCCGAGATTGCCCTTGTTGTCGAACTTCAGCTCGTCGTCATTGGCCTTGAAGTTCAACGAGTACCGAGCGTCCTGCCAAAATATTACTCTTTTCCATTCGGACACCGAAGAAGCATTACTGCTTCTCCTGAATTTAATTTGGCTCTGATGAGCGCAAGAAAAGAATAAGTAGTGTCTAGAAAACTTATGCACCGCTTGCCTTAACCATGATCAAGGCAATTCTGGCATGGTTTGATTTTCCGGATTTCGGTGATTTTGAACCTTAATTCAAAATGCATTAACCTAATCTCAAGCTTATCATAACAAAAATTGGCAAAACAAAAAGGCTTGGGAGTCTGATTTTGAAATCAAAGACCAAGAGGTCAAGATCCAAAATCAAAATTCCCAAGCCCAAAGACCAGCACTACCCGAGGACGAACAGACCGCCAGAATAGTAGTCGTCGGCACCGCCGAGATTGCCCCCGCGGTCGAACTTCAGCTCCGCGTCATTGGCCTTGAAGTACAGCGAGCCCCGAGCGCCCTGCCACTGTAATGCAGAAAAGTCCAAGCCCGGCGTGCTCCAATCACGGGCAAGAACATCGGGGTAAGCAACCATCGCCGTCACTGCATCGAACCCGCCCGAGAGCCAGAACCACGGCGGCAGAACTTCAATCTGCTCGCGCTGGGCCAGAACTGAAAATCCCTGCATCGGATTCGGGAAATAAACTCCGACCGCATGTCCTCCGGCCAGTTTTTCCACAAGGGCATCGTGGCGGATTCCAGGAACGATCTTTACCTTCTTAGCCAGATCGTCTTCGCGGTAATTGTTGAACGTCCGCCCTGAAAACTCTTGCGGATAGGAACAGTCAACGCCAAGCAAGAAGGGATTGAGCGCTTCGCCATAGTCAGTAACCTGCGTCTGCGGGATGCAGATCGGCAGATGAACTGCTTTGACGATGTTGCCACACAGCTCGTCTTTGCCGAGACGCTCCAGAAGTTTCTGACAGCGATCCTCAAACTCTGCGGCCGAAATCATGAGGCCGGCATGCAGACATTCACCGATGCGCGCCAGACGCACGCCATAGTCAAGCTTGGGCTGAACGAGATGAAAATCCGTATTCGGATCACAGACTTTATTCGTCAGATTGCGAGGAATGCACCGGCCGTTACTGTCAAAATGTAAAAGTTTTACATCCTGAAAACTAACGGCTTTCTCACCACGCAAAAGCGCCAAAGCATTATCTTCGCCCAAAATATTAATCAGGGCTTCGTGCTGTCCGTCTCTCCAATGGCTGTATTTAGCCATATATCCTCCATTTCAGACTGAAAGTCCGAAAGCAATTTGCCACTGCCCGTGGCCCAGGGTTCCTCAGCATTGAGAAAACAACCTACTATAGCATATTTGCACAGAAAAAACAAGCCCCGATTTATCATCGGGGCAGACAGGTTTAAATATGGGGTGTTAAGATTGTTTCACTTTTGTTGGCTCAATGCCAGAGCGTTTTTCCAAAACCTCAACCCGTTTTTGCAGCGCTTGAAGTTCAAAACGGTATGCGGCTTGATCAAGCCGAAGCTTTATGTCTTCTTGGCCTATTTTCAATCCTTGCATATCGGATTTCATAACATCCATGTCCGTTTCCATGCGGTTAAATCGATCATCCATGCCATCAAAGCCTTTTTTCATCATTACCGCCAAATCTTCGTTTGTGATATTTTTCTTGGGCATATTTTTAGAATAACTCCCTGATAAGCTGTTGTCAAACAACACCTCAACACGGCGTTGAGGTGTTCGGGAATGGGCTTTATTGCTTGAGCTTGTAGGTTACGTTTCGACCTGTTTTGCCAATTTGGATGAGCTTGCCTATCGATTCGAGTTCGTCGAGATACCTCTCGGCAGTGGCATTGGATATTTGCAAAGCTTGCTCCACATCGTCATTGCCAACCTGGCCCTTTGTACGGGCGAGGTCCAAAACTTTTTCTAAATTTTTCTCTCGCAGCTGCTGCTGTGCCAGATTGCCTAAATCGCGCCTCTTTGGTTTCCAGAACAACCAAACCAGCACAGCCCCGATAATTATACCAATGATTAATTTTATCACTCTGGTTAATTTATTTCTTCTCGTACTCTCCGCGGTTGACGCTCTGGATGAAGATCTCGGCTTGCTCTACATATTGGCCGCCGAACGCTTTGATCTTCTGGGCGATTTCTATGGCTTTGGCCCGATCGCCGCTGGTCGCATAAAAAAGCGCAAGATTGATCCAGGCCTGGACATTGTCCGGGTTTAGTTTGACCACATCTTCATTGAAATATCCGATCCAGCGCAGGCGCTCATTGCTGCGCGCCAGATTGGAAAGCCTCTCCAAATGAGCTGTCACTCGAAAATTTACCTGCCGTTCGTCCATTTGCGCTATTACTTGTTCGATTTTGCTGTCTTCACCGCTGTTGAAATACAGCATAATGAGGTTGACGTACGATTCTACCACCTTGGGGTTTAAATCAATGGCTTTGCGAAACATTTCCTCTGCGGATTGGCGCGCCTGCTCCGCGCGATCATCGTCTTGCAAAGCTTTATATTCCTTATAAAGAAATAGGTAGGAATACCCAGCTTCATGATGGATCTGGGGCCTGGTCGGGCTAAGCTCGCTCAGGTCGCGGTACAAATCCAGGGCTTTGTTCAGCCGTTCGATTTTCCGGTCCTCGTACGCCGCGTAGGTGAAATTGTAATGGCGCATCACCAGCAGCAAATTTTTGGCATTTTCCGGGTTCTCTTCGATTTGCTTCTCGCCCTGCTGGTCAGTGTACTCTAGGACTGGTTCGACGCGCTCCACAATTTGGCCTGCGTTGCCAAGCATCCTGTCAACAAATTCGATAAACTGGATGCGGTACTCCTGATTGCCATAGTCCTTCCGCTCCAAAACTTTTTTGAAACGGTCCACGATTAGATAAAAGTCTTCTTTTTCCGGATCGGAGCGAAGCGCGTCTACTGCCTGAGCATTTACGCGCAAAGGCTCCAGGTTCAGCTTCCAAATCATCGGCCCGAGCAGAAGCGTAAATAGGATTGCGGCCGCAAGGATTGCTTTGCGCGGTAAAGCAAAACTGAAACCGTATTGCGGAAGATATTGCGCGGTAAAAAATGCCAAGATCACAAACAAACTCATGTACGTTACCACTGCTTCAAAAATAAACAAATCCTGGACAAGGTAAGCCACAGTCAGGCTCGCCCCCACTATGGATATATTGCGTGACAGCGGATCGCGCAGGAAATAGCGCAGCAAACGATATGCAGGATAGATAAGGAATGTTAAAAATAAACCGAGGCCCAAAATGCCCGTAGTCACGCCGCGGTCGAGTATGACATTGTGGGCGCGGTCAAACCACACCACCGACCCCTCGTCTTCATAAATTGACGGCGGGAAATTTTTATTGAACACTACGTCGAAATTCTCCAGCCCCCAACCCAGCACAAATTTTTCTTTCCACCCATCCCAAGCAGCGCTCCAGGTCACGAGCCGCGTTTGAGCCGTGCGGTTGTTCGGGGAGATGTTGGCAATTCTCTGCAAAAAAGAATTTTTCACAAAAGCTGTGTCGCGGGAAGCATAAAGTGAACCGAGCGCGAGCAGTACCGCGAGGAGGAGGCCGATGCTTAAGCGGCGCACCCTGACGTTTTCGCGGTTAACCCAAGCCATCAGCATCGCACCGACGATGAGGCCGGCGGCCAGGCCCATGACCGCGCCTCTGGTCTGCGTTGTAAAAATCAGAAAAGTATAAAACAAGATCACCGCTATATAATAACCTCTGGCAATTTTGGATTGGCGAAGCGTGAAGAGTATAAAAGCAATTCCGATCTGAAGCAATAAATAAGCAGCGAAAAACGCTGGATTGCCCAGCGTGGCGTCAACACGGGTTCCGGAAGTCGCCAGCAAATTCTCTATCTTCAGCACTTGTCCCAGCCCGAAAAATCCCAAAAGCAAACTTGCACCCAGGGAAAAATCCAGCAGCTTGAGCCAGGCCTCTCGTGTGCGCACCACGCTTGTGAGGATGACAAAAAACGCGAGTAAATGCAGCCAGAGGTTAAGCCCTTCGCCGCGCTCTATATCCCCCCAAAAACTTAGGTAAAAATTCCCGCCAAGCAGGGATGACATTGCGGCCACCGCTACAAAAGCCGTCAATAATACCAGTGGCCAGCTCCATTTCGGACGATATTCCTCGGAGACAATATTTAGCGCCAAGAATGCCAAAAAAATTATTTCCACAACAACGCGGAACAAAAAAACCTTGGTGGTGATGAACGGAAAAAATAGCCGGTTGTCCACGAGGATGGGCGAAACCAAAATCGCGCCGATGCCAATATAAATCGTATAGAGAGAGATTTTTTTCCAGATACTCATTATTGTAGTTGCGGATAATCGGTTTTCAACTCACTGGCCTCTTTTGGATCAAGAGTCTTGAGCTCATTGAACAAAGCTTGCCCCCGAGTCAAATCTCCGCCGCGAACAAAATATTCAATAAGGCCGACAAGGTACGAGGCCTTGTTAGCCGGATCTTTTTGGATGGCTTCCTCCATCAGCGGTTCAAACAAATTCTGCTTTTCTTTCCAGTTAAACCGATACAAATCAGCAAGCCCCTGGTAAGCAATGGTGTAATCAGCCTTGAGTTTCAGGCCCTCGCGGTAATAAAACTCGGCCTTTTTATAATCCTTGAGAAAATACTGATACACATTAGCCATGTTTACAGGCGTGCGAAAATCGAGCGGCTGCAGTTCAAAAGATTTTTCCCAGGCGGCAACCGACCCTTCGTGGTCGTTGAGGAAATCTTTTGTAAAGGCAAAAGCAAACCACAACGTCGGGTCATCCGGCTTTTGTTCTATCTGTTTTTTTAAATCTGCGAGCTTGGCGATTTCTTCTTCAAATTTTTCGTCAGGTAATCCTTCTGGCTTTCCGAATTTTGAGCGATCAATCGTCAGGATCTGCTCGATGCGCCGATCTTCGCGGGAAGGAAAAATTTTCAAAATGCCTTGGCTTTGATAATACGCAAGCAAACCAAAGATGGCGGCTGCTACGCCGATTATTCCCGCAATAATTTTAATTCGCTTAGACATGTTCAAGCATTATACAATCGACGCAAAAATAAATCCAGCACCACTTTTGGATCACAAAAAGTGGTGCTGGATAAAGAGCCCCCTCTTTTAGAGGGGGCTCTTGTTGCAACTAACCTGCAACCAGAAACGAGGGCGGTGTTTATTCGCCTACAGTAACCGGAGAGGTGGTCGCTGTCGGGCCGAGACCTGAGACATAGTAGCCGTTGAACCACTGGGCCGAGGTAGTGGCAGTGCCGGAACCGAGGCTTTGTGAATCAGCGGAGCGCAGGTCAGACCAGACAAAGTTGCCTTGCTGCAGACCGGTCGTTGCAAACGCGCCGGCTCGATGACCGTTAGAGAAGTTGGCATCGAGAGTGCTTGACGCAGCATCACCCAAGAGTCTGGTGGATACTGAATCCGCACCGGTGGTCAAAACAACGCTAGCATACAGATCGATAGTGGCAGTAGCGCCAGAGGCGATCTGCAGATACGCCTTGCCGTGCGCCTGGGTAGAGTCAATTGCCGAGACCACAATGTCTATGTCCAGAGCACCCATTGGCGTTCCGGTAGAATCAGTGGCGCCCAATTGTACACCGTCAGCTACGCCTCCACAACCTGTGCAGGACGCGAGTCTGGTGTAGTAGTTAGACACAATGACGTCGGGACCGGAAGAGGTCACAGCGTAAGCCAATTGGTAGAGACCAATTTGCCCGCCGACCGCGGAAACCTTGACGCGGTGCAAGACTGCAGTCGAAGCAAGGTTGTTGGTCGGAGTTTCGATAACTACCGACGGAACTGCTTTGTGCAGGATGACCGCGCTGCCGGTTGAATCAGTGTAGGTCTTGCTCGAGAGTCCCAGAGTGGTGTTCGAGCCGTTGCCAACCGCTGTGAAGGCATTGGCGCCGTTAAGACCGACAGCAATGTCAGCGTTCGAGGTTCCTGGCTCGTTGGTGCCAAGATTGACGATATCAGCCGAGATGGTCAGCTTTTTGCCGACATCACCGACCGGAACCGTAACCTGGCCGCGCTCAAAGTTGAGCGTGGTGCTGGCCGCGCCAAGGGTGTAACCCGTGGAGCTGCCGACAACTGCGCCGTCGAGCTTGAGGTAGACCTTGGAAACCTGAGTGTAATCACCAGCTGCTGTGCTGTCCAAACCGCCGTCAGCTACGCGCAGTTTCATGACAGTGATGTCAACTGATTCGTTGGAAGCTTTCAGTCTGACTTCGGCCAGGGACACACCGGTTGTACCGTGTACCACGAGGCGGGAAGCCGGAGATGATGCATCTTCCGTGATGGTCAGGGTTCCGGAACCTGCAATGGTCAGAACCGCACCGTCATGAGCGGTTAAGGTGACTGTTGCTCGGTTACCGGTGGCGACACCGTAAGCCACAACTGAAGCGTTCGTGGCAGAAGTGGTGTCAGTCAAACCCCAGGCATCAACCTCACCAGTCAAGGCATCAGAGCCAATGTTGGAATAGAGGTCAATAACCTTGGTTGTTCCTTTGGTGATTATCAAAGGCTCGGAAAGGGCGAATGTGGAGGTCGCGGTCTTGTCATTGCTTGTAGTCGGGTTGTCATTCACCGGACTTAGGGCTTTGACTACCGTGCCGCCGGGACTCGCGACTTCTTTGAGTGTCAGCGCATTGAGTTTACCGGTTGTGGACGCGCGAACCGCAATAGTTGTGATTCGGATGTCTTCGCCAGAGTTCGTTGCGTCAAACGACCAGCTTCCCGTCAAGACGCCCACCGAGTTGGTGATGACAGTCTTGTTGGTTGGCGTGGAGTTCTTGGTAACTGTCAACGAGGCCGATTTTACGGTCTGTTGAGAAGCTGCCGTGTTGGAAGACGGAGTCGGAGTGATGGTCTGACCAGTCGTTTCGCCTTTGGCCGTAACGGCTGAAGCTGGAGTGTTGATGCTCACCGTGATGGTGTCATTGCTTGTCCAGCCGCCGCCTGTGGTCACAGTGGCCACGACTTTGTAGTGGTTCACACCGACCGGCGCTGTGAATGTGTCAGTCCAGGCAACTGTCAGGGCGTTGTTGGTGATGTCTGTCGGACCAGCAACTGTCTTGCCGCTTGAATCAACAAGGCGATAAGCCTGAGTCGCGTCCTCTGTAATCGTTCCAGAGGTGGATGACGATACCGTCAAGGTCAAAGCCGTGATTACGATCGGCTCGCCTTTGACTTCGAACTCGAAAGCACCGAGGGTTTGGTTGGAACCAACCGCGATGTTGGTGGAGCCAACTGTGGCTGATCTGCCAACTCTCAGGGTGCCGTTCGAGATAGTAAACTGGTTGTCCTGCAACACATTCGTTCCGCTGCCGGATCCAGTACCAGAATAGGTCGGGGTGATGTTCGCGCCATAGGTCGTGCCTTTGACGAGAATGTCAGTTGATCTCCAGATACCAAGCTTGATGGTTCTGGCCGAGCCGCTGACAACATCAGCTTGCACCTGGAACTGGAAGGTCTGTCCTTTCGGAATGACCTGGACCGGGAAGCTGAAGCTGATGTAGTTGCCGGAAACTGTGCCTGAAGAGGACAGTACCGTGCCATCTTTCAAAAGCTTGATGTTCGCCATGTCAGTCGTCAAGCTGGCGCTGCCAGATTGATAGACTTTAATCTGGCTGAACTCGACATCTTCTGTGGAACCAGCCTGAACCTGGAAGGAGAAGAAAGTGTAAGCCGTCTTTCCTACCTCGATGGTGGTCGAAGATGCGTTAGTGTAAGCGCCTCTTTGAACCGTGGCTGTGCCAATGGTGATCGAAGTATTGATCGTCATTGCGTTGCCGCTGATCGGGAAGCTGCCTACCACCGAACCGCCCTTGACAGTCACAGCAGAAAGCTGCAGGACCGGGGTCTCACCAGCGCCTGGGCTCGCGGCAATGTTGCCGGCAAGCATGACGTACTTGGTTGTACCCGATGGGATTGTCATGTCTTCGGTGAAGTTCGCAATGTGGTCAGAATTGAAAGTCTTGCCACTCTCGTTGATAGTCGAGTTGGTGGAAAGATCAATGATGTCGACATCAACGAACGAAGAATCCTGGGAAACGCCTGCGCGTTTGACTTGCCAGGTGTCAATAATGACATCTCCGCCTGAGGCTGTCAGTTGGACTTTGGTGAACGGTACGCGAGCCGCGCTCTTGATCGCAACGCCAGCGGGCGGTGTATCAGAAGCCAGGCTAACCATCAATGTTCCTGTCGATCCCGGAGGTGGGGGTGTTGAAGGTGGTGTACCGCTGTCAGCACAGTAGTTAGCGCCGGCAGTCAGACCTGTGGTTGAGCCTGCGACTGGCATTGAGAAATTAAATCCAAAGCCAGTGTAGCAGGAAGCTGATGGGAAACCGCGCTTTGCTGTCGCAGTGACCGCGTAGAGAGTTCCACCATCATTGACCAGGGCTCCAGTGCGGAAGGTGCTATTGCCTTCGCTTGCTAGAGCGAGGTCAGCGGCATTGGCAGCAACAACATGGTTGAAGCCAGCGCCATAAGAGAACAGTACTCCGGGCTCCGGAATACCTTTTCGGCCTGTAGCAGTGATTTGCCAGACTGTGCCCGCTGAAGAAACAAAGGTTCCTTCTTTGTGCGCGCCTGACGCATCGCTAATGTTGGCTCCTGCCGGAACTCCGGCAAGGCTGGCATTAACAACGTTGGCAAAGCTAAAACCGAGCCCAGTAAAGGCTGCGGCAGAGGTGAAGCCATGCTTCATTCCGCCTGATACTTGATAGACAGTACCACCATCATTGAACAGAACGCCTGAGCCCCATCCCAAGAGTCCGCCGTCTGGCAAAGCCAGGTCAGCAGAGTTGGCTGGAACAACGTTGGCAAAGCTGTAGCGATGAGAGAGGAACTTGGCCAGGGAATCAATACCCTGGCGCATGGTTCCGTCATCGGAGATGTGCCAGACAGTCGATCCGGAGAGGACGAGCGTGCCTGCTGGGTGTGCTTCGACTGCCGCCGCTGTTACAGCGAGGACGCCGCCGAAGGCCCAGAGAGCAGTGGTAACTGCTAAACCCGCAGCAAAGACCTTTTGTGCAAAAGATCTATTAGGTTTATGCATTTAATGCTCCTTTGCAAAGGTTTAATTGTTCAATTGCGACAATCAAAATTCTTTGCAAAAATTACTTTATTTAAGAAACTTTATCCACATCCCGCACCATTTGGAATTATCTAGCTTAGTCTTAGGGATCGACCACCTCTAAAACCGAAAAGCTAACAAAAACTTCCAGCAAATGGTGCTGGACTCTAAAAATACAATGTTAGATTATCAGACTGCGCTTTTGTCTCAACTGTTATTTCTAACGAATTAAACGAATTAGTAGATGCATAATTGGACGGCTTTGGTAGTATTATTGTTACAAAACCAGACAATATAGACGCTCAGAATGCAAATCTAAATTCATGAATAATAATAAGGCTGCTGCTGTTTACTGTCAACGATTTAGGGTAGATCAATTTCTTTTAAATTTATTGTGGATAAAAAATCAACAAAAAATGGCTTATCTAAGCCATAACTCATATCAAAAAATTTATCTTTCTCTTTATCCACATGGAGCGGGATACAGGAATCGCCGACTGCAGCGCCTTCGGCGCAACCGGTGGCGGGCAGGGAACCCTTTACGCACTATGAGCGGGTGAAGGGAGTCGAACCCTCGTCTCCACCTTGGAAGGGTGGCATAATTAGCCGTTATACGACACCCGCTCGCAGAGCGCAATTATTTAGGATTCCATAAATATTTCTTCAAATCAACCCAGTAATTTCCGTCCCTAAATGATACAGCGATCCCCTCTTCCTGTAAACGCCTTGCTTGCTCTGGTTTTGGTACGTTCAGGTTCTCGATTGAGATCATGCCTTTACTGTTTATGACTCTATGCCATGGCGCAGTCATCCTACGGGGTAAATGTCTTAAAACCTGTCCGACCATGCGCGCAGCGCGTGGGCTGTAAACCATGGCTGCAATCTGGCCATAGGTTGCAGCTTTGCCCTTCGGAATTTTCCCAATTACCCTGATCACCCTTTCACTAAAACTGTCCACTGGCATATCTTTCCGCTAACCGTCCGCTGACAAAAATCTCCGCGAGTGCAGCCAGGAAAAAACCCACAACTAACAAGGGTACCAGCTTTAGATTGTCTTTCAAGCATAGCTTGAGCTTTTCCCAGTTTGATAGTTCTCTATTTATTTTCCAAAACCATCCAAGTCTCAGACCGAATGCGGCAGTAATCAAGAAAAGCGGGATCTCGACTATGGCATGCGGCACAACGCTGACAAAGAAAACAAGCAGTCCCTCTGCGCGCTGCTGGCTAAAAAATGCGAATAGATAGCCAATAATAAAAAAGTTCACGATTACGCTCAAAACCGGAATAATACCAAGAGCTATTCCCCCAAAAAGACCAATGATTCCTGCCTGGACATTGTTTTTGAAGATAGCCATAGCTGTGGCCATATCAATCGCGATCTCCTTGCCCTCCAAAATATCAGCAAAAATTCTCCGCAAAAACTGCATAAATCTGGGAGCCGACTCTGGCTGCAGAGAAAAAACTAGAACCCCTGCTATCAACGAAAAACCGCCCAGGAAGGCAGTCTTTTTGATCCAATATTTGTTCTCCTTGAAAAGATTCAGGTAGAAGCGAAAAACTGGCATTTATTAAGGTAATCTAATTGTAGGAAGACTTAATTTTTTGAATTGGACTAAATCAGGGTTGATAACATACAGCAGGATAAATGCCACAAAAATAATGATCAGTCCGGTAAAAGTGGTTTGAAAAGTGTCTTTGGCTGTCTGAACCTGTTCCGCGTTGCCGCCAGCAGTCATATAGCGATAGCCGGCAAGAACGAGCATCAAAAGGGCAATCAGGGCTCCAGCACCCAGGGAAAACAGATATATTTTGTTAATGCAACCGGCAATGCCTTGACTTTCGACCAGAACTTGGTCACATACCTGTTCAAATCCAGTTGGGGTCGCATCCGCTCGGCTCGGGTTTTGATTTTGCGCGAAAACCGCGGCCGGCAACAACTGTAACGCTACCAAGGCTATAGTTAGGCTAAAATAAGCAAGATTGGCTGTTTTGTTTCTCATTTTCGGTCCTTTGCTCTCACTATAACACAAAATCTGGCCGCCGAAGAGGCGGCTACCTATCTTATCTATCGGGGAGCCGGGAATCGAACCCGGTCTATCTGCTCCCAAAGCAGACGTACTACCGGTATACTACTCCCCGGCAATTATGATTTATGAACGCACCGCGTCTTTGAGTCCCTTGCCTGCCTTAAATTTGGGCACCTTGGTTGCCCCAATCTGAATTTTTTCTGTCGGATTTTGAGGATTTACACCTGTCCTGGCTGCGCGGTGCGACACAGAAAAACTGCCAAAACCAGTAATAGTAACCTCGTTTCCAGCCTTGAGCTGCTCGCTAATCACCTCAACAGTGGCGGCAATAACCTTTTCCGCGTCTCCTCTGGTGCCGCCGACTTTCTGGGCGACTGCGTCAGCTAGCTCTACTTTGTTCATTTAAATTTCCTTTCTAGGGTTAAGTTGGAAATTAACCCAATAAATATAACAAATTCCTGCTACAGTCGCAAGAATAAGCCAAAATTCTGACCCAGTGCGAGGCAAACTTTGTATTCCCGCAATTTCTTCTTTGCTTTCGAGATGAAGGTCAGATTGAAACCGCGGTAAAACCCGGTAGTTGTCATTGTACTGCGAGACTATGCCTGTAACCGTAACCCGCTCCCCTTTTTTGAAGAGTTCTGGTTTTTCTACGCCCGAAGTTTCCAAAATCAGCACCCGGGCTGTTCCGCTGCCGTCATCAACAAAGAACGCATTGCCTTGGTTGTCAGTAATGCTGCCTGAGATCTGCACCAAATATCCTTCAAAATCTTCTCCCACTTCTGCCGTTTTGATACTATGCACTGAAACTTGATTATCTGTATCTATTACTTTGAGAGATGACAAATTTTCTACCCTGATTTGCAGCTCTCTGTACGCTTGCCGCAAATAACCTTCAAATTCAACCTCATCACCCAACCTCAGTTGCATAGGAAGCTCACTTTCCAATGTTATTCTGATGCCGCTTCCTTGAAGGTAAAAAACTCCTGGATCAAAAATGCCGGGCGGCGCGCTCACTATTCCAGAACTTTTAATCAAAGTCTCCAGTGGTAATTGTCGGACCTCGTCCAATTGTATTGATTCAACTGCAGTATTTTCCGTTTTCGGTTCGGACAGAACCGTTTTTTTACCGTTCTGCATCTCCGCAAATGAGTTTGTCGCACCAGGAGTGATCACGGGAGTCCATTCGTATTTGTCGTCAGAAGTACGCGCAAAAGATTCGTTGTCTTTTGCCGTAAATGTGACACTATCGACAAGCGTTCCTGTTGGATCAAATAGACTGATCTTTTCCTCTCCAGTATTGTTAAGGCTAATTCCGCTGGTATCTCGATAAACAAGAAAATAGCCGCCACTTGGAATTTCTGTATCTAAAACTTCATCGTCGCTGATGATATATTTTCTCGTTTTGTCCGAGAGCGACCAATCAGTCAGATCAACGGCATCGGCGCCAAAATTGTAAAGCTCTATGAATTCGCCTTCTTCATCATCCCCATCCGGATTGGGAACAATCTCGGAAATGGCAATAGTTTTAGCGTAAATAATTTCAGCAGCAATGATGTTCTTCTTGTCTGGGGTCGAAGTTTCAGTCCACTGCCAAAGTCTGGATTCGGAAAGAGCATAAGCATAGCCGTCTTTGGCCGGACCTTGATAATGCAAGCTTTGATTCAGGACTTTTGCGCTGTCAAAAACGTACACAGATTCGGATCCTGAATTATTTAAAGAAAATCTGCCCTTTGGTATTTTTATAGCCAAATAGTTGCCCGGTGCCACTGGCGCTGGCCCAGGAATAACGAATGAATTTTTGGAAGGGCTATTTTGTATCATGTCATCATCGAGTATCCATCCGCTCAAATCAACTGCGCTATGGCCTGGGTTATAGAACTCAATCCATTCGTTGCCCTGATCGCTTCCCCTCGGATTTGCCATGATTTCAGAAAGCTCGACGGTTGCCTCAGAACCAACCTCTGGAGTAGAGCTAGGAGTTTTTGTCACGGCGGGAGACGGTTGCGCCGGCATCTCCGTATCAACGTAAAAAGAGTTTCTGGGATGCGATATGCTCTGTAGCGTAAAATCCATAAAATTGTTATCCGTGTCCGCAATTCGTTCTAGGCTTTGATTGGCGGCAGGGTTAGTCGCGAAAGGAGCAGACTCCACAAAAATATTAGCCGCCTCCCCCCAGGCTACGCTATCAATAATCACACCAACGTCATTCTGGCCTTCTCGAAGGGCAATCCCGTTATCTTCCGCAAGCGTGCCAGTAGTCGCGACGTCAGGAGGCATTGCGATGCCGGCATAGGACGAATTGGCCCACAGATAGTAACTGTGGGCTTTGATTATTGTTGCGCTTGTCCAGGATTTAATGAGTGTGTCTGTAGTTCCGGTTTTTGTTCTCTTTACAAGCCTTTTGCCGTTCAGATCAATATCTGTTTCTGTCGGGTTTTTTATTTCCACAAAATCTTCCGTGGTTTTTCCTGGACCGCCAGTGATTTGGATTTGTGAGATAACCAAATGGTCCGCGCCATAAACAATAGAAGGCACGAAAAACGCCGCCACCGCAGCAGGCCATAGCAAGATTCGGATTTTCCTCATGCTTTTATTTCTCGTGGTCTTCTAGATATTTGCGAATATCGTCGATGATCGCATCTAAACGGAAATTTGATTTAGTGTAATATTTGGTGACACCGAGATCGAGATAGGACTGAACTCTTTGCGAACTGGCGGTGTTTGAAACCACAAAAATCGGAATATCCTTCCATTTGCCGCTCGCTTTTAGTTTTTCAACAAAATCTAAACCTGTTTGCTGCCCGATGAGATAATGATCGAGCCAAACAAAATCAAAACCGCCGATATCTTCCATGTAGGCAGAAGCCTGCTCTACGGTCCTGGTGGTTACGGCGTCAAACCCCATTTTTTCTAGCTTAGTTTTGATCGCGTAAGCAAGCGGCGGTTCGTCTTCCACCACGAGCGCTATATATTTTTTTTGGTCTTTCATTCCAATTTTTTGTTACCTTTTTTTTCTTTCATCCCGATTATGGGAATCGCTACATAAAAGCTGGTGCCCTTATTTTCCCCAGACTCAAACCAGATCATCCCGCCCACGCGATCAAGCACTGATTTGGCTATATAGAGGCCCAGGCCGGTGCCTTCCGTATCCTTTTCTTTGACGTTGTCGGCGCGGTATAGCTTGGTGAATATATTCGCCTGCTCGCTTTGCGGAATGCCATATCCATTGTCGCTGACCTTTAAGCGAATATAGCTTTCGGGCTTATTTTCATTATACACCAGAGACTTCTGATTAAGGGAAATTTCAATCTCGATACGGCCGCCAGTAGGCGTGTATTTCACCGCATTTGTCAGGAGATTTTGACAGATGATTCTCACCAATTTTGGATCAGCCTGGATGACTGGAATATTTTTTTCGTATTTTTCCACCATTTTCAAGCGCTTTTGGCTGATCAGAGGTTTGAGCTCCGCAACTACGCTTTTCGCGATTTTTACTACGCTTGAAGGTTCAGGCTCCACCGAAAAGGTTCCGAGTTCAATCCGGGAAACATTCAAAAACGCGTTCACCAAATCTACCATGCGCCGGTTTGCGTGATAGATTTCCTTCAGATACTGCTTCTGCTCGTTGCTGATTTTACCCGCGTCCTCGTCGATCAGCATCTCCGTGTACCAGTTAACGGTAGAAAGCGGCGTCCGCAGCTGATGGCTGGCCAGCGACACAAATTCGCTTTTCGCTTGATCAATTTCTTTTTCCCGCGTGATATCTCGAAATACCTGAACCGCTCCCACAATTTTTTTGCCAATTATGATCGGGGTTATGGTAATCGCGACTGGAAAACGAGCTTTATTTTTTTTGACGTAAAAGTACGACGTTTCAGGTCCTGTAGTTATTTTTTTTCCTTTTTCTAAAACAGAGGCAAACGACTTTTCTAGCGAAACCAATTTCCCCTTTTCGTCCTGTATCGGTATCACTGCGAGAATATGCTTGCCGACCACCTCGCGCGGTTTCCATTCCAGCAGATCCTCAAAAACTTTATTCACAAGCTGGATTTTTCCAAGCTTGTCCGTCACGATAAGCCCTTCCCCGAGGCTGGAAAGCATCGCTTCATCCTTGGATTTTTCTTCTTCAGCGTGCTCTTTGGCAAGCTGCAGGTCGTGTATAATCTTGAGTGTCGCTGTTTTTGAATCCTCAAGTTCCTTGATCTTGGTGGCGAGCGTGAACTGCCTTTCTTTGGCGGTTTTTATCGCGTATTCCATATCCCACTTTAGCTTGCTATATTCCTGGTCGCGCAGTTTATAAGACCTGAGTGCCTGGTCTGCCGCATATAACAGCGCGGTGCTGACCAAAAATAAGGCCACTATTACAGTCACCCGCAGCGATTGTACCGGCAGGATAAAATAACCTATCAGCAATGCCAGCAGAAAAAGACCACATAAAAAGAGTTTGCCTTCTGCGTTAATATAGCCGGCTCCCGATGTGGTTTTTTTCGAGCGCATCAAAGATAGCGGTATTTATTTTGTCTCGGTTTCTTGTTTTTCCTATCGAGTCACTGAAATGGTCGCGCTTTGTTCGGCGCCAGGAGCATCAACGGTGATGCGATTGTTCGCGGTTTTTATGATGCGGTAACCAGTCGAGTTGGCGTCAGTCTCCTGCGGATCAACCGGCATCGCGGTCAAATATTTTTCGCTAGCGGTCAGAACGCCGAGATCCACGAGACCAGTGCACGTCCCGCCCGTCCGGCAAATTTCGGTTGCAGTCGTGGTAATGCTCGCTGGCAATGTGCCGCTATTATCCAGCGAATACTGGTAAACCGCGTTAAGAATAGTGTTGACGTCGACCCTGCGCTGGGAGTTGCGGGTATCCCCGAGTTGTTTACCGGGGTTGATCGCAACGATAACGATACCAGCCAAAATTCCAATGGCTGCCACCACTAACAGAATTTCCAGCAAAGTAAACCCCGCACCTTTTCTTGGTATTGAGCTTTGTGCTGCCAAATTTCCACTCTTACCCCACAACATGTGGAAAAGGTGCGGGGTAAATCCTTTAGCTTTTGTGTTTATCATTTTTGCTCCTTTAATTATTATTTTTAATTATTATTGATTTGCTGTTTATTTCGGATCTGAACCCGTTTGCTGTTCATTATGACACAAATCTAAAAATCCGCAACTTCTTCCCAGGAAACGACATTGATTATCGGAGTTATAGCGTCAATATTAACGCGCGATTTTCGAACAATCGTACCGGCTGTTCCTGAGGCAGCAATGTAGCGGCTTTGCCCGCCAAGGCTGGCTACTGCGTAAGAGCAGCTGCCCTGCCCGACAGTTAGAGTATCGTTCCCGCTAAAATTGCTGTTCTCCCTGATCTGCTGCAGCGCTTCTTCCACGCAGGCATTAGCCGCGCTAGCCGCCTGTCGCGATTGCTGAACCGCAAAACTGCTGCGCGAGCTGCCTAAACCCAGTAAAATCACGGCAATCGAAATCGCCGCGCCAATCGCGCTCACAAGGAGAACGCTGATCAAAACTATATAACCTTTTTGCTTACCGAAGACTGGCTGAGGCATAAAAAGTTTTCGAATATTCATATTCGTTTTTCCCGGTCGGATTCAGATAGGTCAGGGTAAATTGAGCCCGAACAATACCCGGCGTTCCGGACCGCGATAAATTTTGAAAGCTGACCCCGGAAACGGTGACCCTGGAAGAAGTTAGGTTTTGACTCGAGCCGCTCCCTTCGGTGACTGTTATCGCCGAACCGCTTACCGCGAACACAGCCGGGTCATTGGTGCTGCCAAAAGCATCGAGAGACAAGCTGCCGGCACTCAAGCCTAGAGCTGGCTCATTGATGTTCTCCGCGCTTCTGATCGCGGCGGTAAGATGGTTCATAACAGCAATCCCCTGCTGTTCTACTTCGGCCACTGTTTGATTTTTTATCCGCGAACGGAGCAATATCGACAAGAAAACCGAAACCGCCAAAAGAATCGCGGCAGACAAAGCCAGATAAAGAAGGAGTTCGATCAATGTGAAGCCTGTTTTATATTTGACTTTGGATGCTTGTATTTTTGTCAATTGTTTTCAATATGAATGACACAGGCAATAGTAGGTGGAGGCCAGCGTGCCGCTGCACCAGTTTTGGTCAAACGGCCGGCAAGAATTGGAGGGTCCTGTTGTTGTAGGATCAATGCCTTCAAGGTTGGTTACAATAATTGCGCCTACAGGATTACCGGCCGCGTATCTGTGATACATGTACAGATTGCCAGTAGCGGGGTCATTTATCGGATCTCTGGGAATAGCACTTATAAAACCGCTACTTATAAGCTGCTGTGCCATTGCCTCAAACTGCGCCCGGTGCCCTGCCGGAGTGTTATCAAAAAGGGCGTTATCTCCGGGGTATGTTCCAAAAGTATCATAATAGCTTTCCATGGCCAGATGCACTTGCCTGAAATCAGCTACCCGCCTTGCATCTCTTGCTTTCTTTCTTGCGCTATTCAAACTCACCAAAACCACGCTCGCCAAAAGGCCGATGATGGAAATGACCACGAGAAGTTCGATGAGGGTGAAGCCTTTTTGGTTTTTTGGTTTCATAAATAGGGCGATGGGCTATTTGATCTTATCAGTGGCTAAATCTCTGCGAATGCCATCCGCAATATACTTTTTCATCAGCGCCTGATACGGCACATCCATGGAATTGGCTTTTTCCTTAATTTGCGTGATCAAATACTTTGGCACGCGCAAAGAAATGGCTTTGGTGGTGAGCTGCAGATTGGGGAAAGACACCGGCACGAAATCCTCCTGTTCAAAATAATCAGTCAGGTCAATGTTTGACCAAAATCCTCTCTCCTCATCCTCATTTTTAAATTTGGGAAGAATCAATTTTTTCTTCATAAATATCTGATCTTTTCTTTCCGATTCAGGTCGCGTGCAGAAATGACTCGAATCTGAGAATATCTAATGGTAAAAACAATACATAAAGCTCTGCCGATTTTGGATTTGCCAATGATGATGAAACGTTTTTCGCGGCCGGAATGTTTCGGATCAGGAACCATGATTTTATCCGGATCCACAAATACCTGCTCGCACTCATCGTTAGATACCTGATGTTTCTGAAAATTTTTGCCGCTGTTTCCAGTATCCCATTGAAAACTAAGTTCGCCCTGGAAATTCTCGTTCATAATCTCAGTGTATACATGCTACATATACTTGTCAAACCGCCAAAAGCCCGATCACGGCGATGACCACGAGGAGTTCGATGAGGGTGAAGCCTTTTTGTTTCATATGTGGCTAGTAACCTATACAATAATTCAATACCCAAGCCCCGCTCCAAGGATTAGCGATAACTTTATAGTCTCTATCACTGCTGTTTTCCAGCTTGCTGCAAAGCACGTAGTGAGCACGATCAGCAGCATACACTACCGAAGTGCCGTTGAACATGTAACCATCACCGAAATAATACCACCAACCATCTGCGCCCGAACAAACGGTCGCTGGCCCAGTACTATTTGGGTCATCAGGAACCTTAGTCATATAGTTGGTTAAATTATTATAAATCTGGCCCCACCCAGCACAAGTGTTGGTGATCTGTGCCCACCAGCCGACGCCTGTGCCAATCGGCACCCCATTGTCATTAACATACAGATCAATCCCTGTCAGGATTTGTCTGAGATCAGCTTTCCTTTTCGCGTCTCGCGCTTTGCTACGTGCGCTGTTGAGCGAAATCAAAACCACGCTCGCCAAGAGCCCGATCACGGAAATGACCACGAGAAGTTCGATGAGGGTAAACCCCCGCTCCGCCTTGGCGGAGCCCACACCTGTTTTAGAAGAAACAGGTGTGGGGGTAAACCCAAATTGTTTTACATTTTTATTACTCATTTTATAAAGCCTGATTGTTTTCATTTAATTCAATACATACAAGCAATCAAACCAATTTGCGGTTGCAGACCAAACCCTTCCGGGAGAACAAGAGGCTGGCTGGACTGAGCCTTCCATTGTCCATTCAATATAAGTCGCGTTGGATAAAACATATCCATCGTAAGGAACAATCCCCGAATAATGATCACCATATACGTACCCCCACCGGCCTCTGGTATTGTCCTGCGGATCTGTGGGTTTTTTAATATAAGGAGCAAAAAAATTATCTATGGCCGCATTAGCCACAATGCCGGTCCATGGTCCGCCGCCGCAAACAACAGCAATACAGGCATCACTACCGGCAATATCAGGCACAGAACCATTGCTGTCCAAGGCAAGATTAAAAGCAGTTACTAACTGTCTTATGTCGCCCAGCCTCTTGGTATTCCTCGCCTTGCCTCTTGCCGAATTCAAACTCACCAAAACCACGCTCGCCAAAAGGCCGATGATGGAAATGACCACGAGAAGTTCGATGAGGGTAAACCCAGCCCCAGTTTTTGCGGATTTGTAAGGACGGGATGTTTGAAAATAAGCCTTGGATTTTATCATGGTTTTAAAAAATATACTGAAAACTGGGGCTGGGTAAAGCCTTTTTTGTTTCATAGGCCGCGGAGCCTAATCGGTTAAAATTTGCGGCTTTAATTTTTCCGCTTCCCGCCTGAAAAATTCCCGCCAGAGCTTGTCGTCTATATTTTCTATCATCCTGGGCAGGTCAGCCGCAGTTTCCGCTTTTAAAAATTGCGTACCCAACTGGAGCGGGTCAATCATAAAATCAAACTTGATCCTCGCCTGGCTCGCCAAATCGGCGATTGTATAACCAGTCTGTCGCACTATACAGTATAGATCAATATAATCACGGGCGACGGAACGCTGGTAAATCGAGAAGAGCTTATTGACTGCTATGTCCCGTAGGCTATCAAGCTGCAGGCCTTCATGTGTTACGCTCGTTTCAATGCGGGGAAAAGGAAAATAAGTGAACTCCACCTTCAAGACCTCGTCAGGAAAATAAAATTTTTTAGAAAGCAGGGGCTGCGCGGCAAATTGGGCTAAAAACAGCTTCTGCCTCGCGGTAAGGATTTCAGCGGGCATGGAGCAGCATATTTAAAAAATTCCGCCTGCTTTTGTCGATTTCAAGAACATTCCAAAACTCCCGCAGCTTCTTCTCGCTTATTTTCTCTCCGTTCAAACCAAAATTAACCATTTGCTGAATTTTCCAAATGGTTTTCTTTTGCGGATCGTCGCCAAGTTTTGTTTCGTCAGTTGACCAATTGTACATAACATAATTATATCACAAATTTGCCAAAAATCCACTCATTCTCCGGCCTGCCCGCACTAGCCAAGAGCCCGATCACCGAAATGACCACCAGGAGCTCAATGAGGGTAAATCCAGCGCCAGTTTTAGGATATTTGCCAGCCGGCATTTTTTCGCGTTAGAAAATTGAACTTTGGGAAACTGGTGCTGGGTGAAGCCCTTTGAAGAACATTTGACCTTTGCCTGTCCGCCATAGCCTTGGCGACGGCGGAACATGTGACCTGTGACTTTGGATCCTCGCATTTTATTATTTTAAATACAGTCTACATCAATAGGGCTGTTGTCAATCCCTCTCGTTTCCTGCTCTTGAGCATAACCTGAATGGTCTACGCAGAAATAATTGCCGTTCTTTAGACGGATTGAGGCTGCCCATTTTTCGGGAATAGCGGCCTTTGTAACGGCAATGATATTTCCGCCAGCCGACCAAAGGGCTGTTGTGTCGCTGTTAAGACAGACATTTTCGGCATCAACCTTATCGCCTTGCGCATAAGCGGCGCGGAACTGTTTGCCAGAGTCAGTATCAGCATTGCATACCGTATCGTAAGTTCCAGCGGAGTCATAAATTAACGCCGCAGTAGTTCTCATGCCGCTTAGATTAGATTTAATTGCCGCGTCCCGCGCTTTGGCCCGCGCGCTGTTCAAACTCACCATGATCACGCTCGCCAGTAAGCCGATCACGGAAATGACCACCAGGAGCTCAATGAGGGTAAACCCAGCGCCAGTTTTAGGATATTTGCCAGCCGGCATTTTTTCGCGTTAGAAAATTGAATGTGTCATTTAGAAAATCCCCAGCCGCCAGCGGCCTTGCGATAGATGCAACTCTCCGGAGGCACAGCACAGTTATACAAAAAATCTCCAGTCGTCAGATCCGAGGTATTTTCAAGTGATGCTGCAATTTCGTAACCAGTCGGCTGTGCTGATAGGTAGGGTTTATAGTGGTACTTGTAAAATCGGCCAGATGCCCAATCGCAAATATTTTGCGGATCACGCGGCAGACTGTTCATATAAAGTGAGAGGGCTGTTTGCAAGGTATTCCAGTTTCCCTCACAGCTAATTGCCCCGCTGCTTGTCCCCAAGTCATTATAGCCCGGATATCTGTCATTTACGTTAAAATACAATTCCAAGGCGTTGACCATTTGCCGGAGATCGGATTTGCGTTTGGCATCCCTGGCTTTCGCCCGAGCCGAATTCAAACTCACCAAAATAACGCTCGCGAGCAATCCGATCACGGAAATGACCACGAGCAACTCAACTAATGTGAACGCGTGTGCCCGCCGAAGCCTTCCGACTGCGCCAAAGCTACGTCGCGACGGCGAGTGGCGAAGGCTGGGGAGTTCGATGAGGATAAACCCAGCCCCAGTTTTTGCGGATTTGTAAGGACGGTATGTTTGAAAATAAGCCTTGGGTTTTATCATGGTTTTAAAAAATATACTGAAAACTGGGGCTGGTAAAACCTTTTTGTTTTCTATTTGTCACAAACACAAATCATTAATAAGTATGACAAATACAGTAGTACTTGTTGCTAGCTTGGTCACACCAGTTCACACCCGCACCCCATGGGCGACAAGAAGGAGTAATTCCGGTTGTAGTGTCTGGAACTGATTCCAAGACGGTAACTAATAACGCGCCGATTGTGCCGCCTGCGCCATAATTATAATAGCAATACTCACTGCTACCAGGCGGCGGAACTGGAACACGGGAGAGAAATCCATCATTTACCAACTCCTGCATACTCTGTTCAAAAAAACCTCCTCCATTACAAGCGCCGGATCCGGGATTGTAATTGTTAGGCATTCTGTTGTTTTTATCATAAAACAGATCAAGCGCATTATTGATTTGCTTAAAATCGGCTATTTTTCTAGCATCCCGCGCTTTGGCCCGCGCGCTGTTGAGCGAAATCAAAACCACGCTCGCCAAAAGGCCGATGATGGAGATGACCACGAGGAGTTCGATAAGGGTAAAACCAGCCCCAGTTTTTGCGGATTTGTAAGGACGGGATGTTTGAAAATAAGCCTTGGGTTTTATCATGGTTTTAAAAAATATACTGAAAACTGGGGCTGGGTAAAGCCTTTTTGTTATTTCCTAAAATTTTAAGGATTTTACCGCGTTTTCAAAAAATTTTTGGATTTGCTTTTTCCCCGCTTTTTCGCCCAAAAAATCCACGCCTGTTTCCGCTATGTCTTCCATATAAACCAGTTGTTCCAAAAATAACCTGCTGTTGAATTCTTCTTTGAAGGCATTGCTGCCCGCGCGAATTATTTCTTGCAGGGTAACGCCGTGGTCTCTGACAATGAAATACAAATCCACATAATCCTTAAAGGCCGCCCGCCGGTTTATAGTCTGGGCTTTCATCACGGCAATTTGTCTTACTGAAGCCAGCTTAAAACCGCTACCCTTGACCGGCTTGTCCACCCAGGGAAAAGGATAATGCAAAAAGGTAATCTGTACGCCGTCAATTCTAACCGTCAACTCTTCAGTTTTTAAAACATCAACAAGAATTTTCCTGCCGGGAAAGAGCTTTTTCAGGCTGGACAGTAAATTTTTGGGCAAGGGTTTTTGGGCGAACCAATCCAGGTCAACTGAAATTCTATGGCCTATCTGCAATGCTAAAGCCGTGCCTCCGACCAGATAAAAATCTTTAATCCCGCTAAATTTGGCCAAGGCAGACAAAAGTTCTCCGGCCCTGGATGTAATCGCTTCTTGATGCATAATTAAGTTTGTTAAAACCTAAAAACAGGCCCATAAGCTTTATTGCTCCGGGCCGAAATTCAGAAAAAGGGATGTCGCTTAGCATAGCCTTAAGCGCCGCCCTGCCGTAATAATTAACCAGCCAGCGCCAGTGGGGCAAATCTCCATAATTGATTGCATTGACAATAATTACCCGCTTGTCGCTTTCCGCATCAATTTCGCTAAAACGGTAAGACCACATTAAAGGACGGAACATTTCCGGCAATTTGATTTTTTTAGCTTTCCTCATACAGCAATTATATCATTTTTCAGCCCTATTTTCAAGCAGGTTATCGGCAGTTTACCACGTTGAACACGCCGGTTCGCCGGCGCAGACCATCACTGACACTCGCCCACTCCCCACCAGGCTGGATTCATATTTATGCCTGTTCTGCAATATCCGGTTGACTCATATCGCACATAAATTCCATACCCATAGGGAGGACTGCCGCTCGTTGAACCGCGTACGTATTGATAAGTGTGCCAGCTGTTGCCGGAAGGGTCCTGGGGAAGTGATGATAAATAAGGAGCAAGTAGGCCAGATAGGCCGGCAATATCATAACCAATGTTTATGACTCCAATAGAAGGATAGTCGCCGTTTGTGTCATAATAAAATTCTATTGCGGTCTGCAGTTGACGAGTATCTGCCCTCCTCCTGATATCGCGGGCCTTGCCTCGGGCAGAATTGAGCGAAATCAAAACCACGCTCGCCAAAAGGCCGATGATGGAGATGACCACGAGGAGTTCGATAAGGGTAAACCCAGCACCAGTTTTAGGATATTTGCCAACCGGCATTTTTTCGCGTTAGAAAATTGAACTTTGGGAAACTGGTGCTGGATAAAATCCCTTCTTTTTTTCTCTCATATATGACAATCAATTAAGGGGACAGACTGATCCATGCCGCCGTACTCCAAACGGACAGAGTCAGCTATTCCCCCTGCCCTTATGGTTCCCGTCGAGAAATTGTTGTCGTCTATGGCTTTGTCCAAATCTTGCGCCTCGGCAAGCGGCACCATAACGCTGATAGAAAAAGTAAAGCCGACGGTTCCATGCTCCCAATGATAATTTGTATTCCATGGGCTTACCGGCCATTTGGCATACGGCTGCGCCCAGGTAAATTCCCTCAAATCACCCCAAACATGGTCAAAGCACGGATATACACCCTGATCAGCAAGGTACAAGGATAGGACATTGGCCAGTTGCCGCAAATCACCGGCGGCTCGGGCCGCACGCGCCTTAACTCTTGCCGAATTCAAACTTACCATAATCACGCTCGCCAAAAACCCGATCACGGAAATAACCACGAGCAACTCAATTAATGTGAACGCGTTTGGTTTTTGTTTTAGCTTCATGAGTCTAAGCCTTGGTTTTTATTTTCATTAAATCCGCCTCGGAAACGCGGAGGTTGACGTTTTTGGTTTTATCCAAAGCTGTCCTGGCATAAGCTTGGTATCTGGCCATTTCTTCTTCGTCTAATTCATAATATTTCATACCATTGTTATAATATTACAAAACATACTTTTTGTCGCCGGAGCAGACCGTCACTGACACTCGCCCACTCCCCACCAGGCTGGATTCATATTTATGCCTGTTCTGCAATATCCGGTTGACTCATATCGCACATAAATT
>Ga0156209_127_pt1 | contig 30283 bp, 29 predicted proteins | sample RifCSPlowO2_12_FD_107862 | JGI IMG/M metagenome (GOLD analysis project Ga0156209, IMG submission 107862) | Candidatus Doudnabacteria bacterium RIFCSPLOWO2_12_FULL_47_12
CCACATGGCACAAGCGTTATCGCCTGCGCCTGAAGCGGCAAAAGGCTGACAAAGCTGACCACGATTAGCGCCGCAACAATAAACTGCTTCATAAATTCCGCAGCAAAAGGTTAACTTTCTGAACACCGGCGCCGATCGCGTCGTCCGCGGAAATATGGCGCAGGACGACATCATTGATCATCTGCAAAAAAATATTTTCGACAGCGTCATTGTCTGGTTTGTAAAAACTCTTGGCTGTCAGCGCGTTTTCCGCGAACACGCCAATTTCAGGATCAGCGATCTGGTCTTCTATGATGTCGAGGCGCGGCGAGACTTGCTTTACACCCTCGTAATAGGCAGGAAGTATCTCGCGGCTGGTGATAAATTTGAGAAATTGCCAGGCGATCTGCGGATTTTTGCTCTGCTTTGAGACGCCCTCGGCCCAATAGTTGGCAAAATTGACCCGCAAATTCGCGCCGTTCAGCTGCGGCACCCGGGCCACGCCATAGTTTAAGAACGGCGCTTTCTCGCGCAGAGTTTCCGCGAGATACGAATAAGAAAAAATCATGGCCGCCTGACCGGAAGCAAACGCGTCAATCGAGTTGTTGTTCCGTGCATTCCAGGTATAGATTGTTTTTGAGGGCTGCGCGAACTGCGTATAAAATTCTAGCGCTCGGACTCCGGGAGAATAAACGTCACCATTCGCGTCACGAACATCCTTATCGAATTCTGCTCCCCTGCGGTCTTTGCCAAAAATCGGCGTACCATTCTGCAGCATCATGAGACTCAGGATATCAGCGGCCCTATTGATATTATCTGCTGTCCCCAGCGCCACCCCGCTTCTCTGGAAATTCCCCAGCGAATCAAGACGAGTTAGTCTCGGCACAATGTTAACGAGTTCCTGCCAGCTGCTGGGCGGCAAAGCTATCCCCGCAGAACGCAGCAGGTCTTTATTGTAGTACAAAGCCAGCACATCCACTGACAGAGGCAGAGCGTAAATCTGATCGCCGGAAACCAGGTCAGTTTCCAAAACCTCAATGAAATCCTGCCGCAGCTCCCGGAGACCCAGAATAGTTGCCGGTGCCGGCGTCATTTTATCCCGATGTTTCGGCAGCCAATCGTTGTGCACAGAAAAAATATCAGGACCTTGGCCGGCGGCAAGCGCGTCAATGAGTTCGTCCTCAAAAGTTTCAATATTTTTTTGAACAAATCTAACAGATACGTTTGGATTGGCTTTTTCAAACGCTTCGATAAGAGAGCGTACCTGCCTGTCATCGTCAAAAACTTTCCACCACACCAGCTCCACCTTGGGACCGGTATCTTTCGGTCCGAGCCCGCACGCTTGCGCTGTAAAAACTACGGCAAGAATAGTCAGGATGATTTTGATTTTTATTTTACGCATGCAGCTTTTGCTTTATCTAAATATTTTTTTGACTCTGCCTGCCCGACTGAAATTTGCAAAGCAAATTTGGGCGGGTTTCACTTGAATATATGCTTAACTTTGTTTTTAATATCTTTCCTAGCGAGAGCAAACGCTCTGACTGCTTCGAGATAATTTACAGGATCGCCGGTTGTGTACCACTGGCCGCGCTCAATTTTTTTGAAATAAGCTTTCTTGCCACTTTTGATCAATTCATGTATCGCGTCAATGAGCCAGAGTTCACCCCCCTTGCCCAGGCGCTTTCGTGCGAGCACTGGAAAAATTTCAGGAGGAAGAATAAACCGGCCAATATTTGCCAGATTGGAGGGAGATCTTCCCGCTTCGGGCTTCTCAACAATACCTCGCATCTCCCCGGTTTTACTGCCTATAGAAGGCTCGATGATTCCGTATTTGTGGAGCTGGTCTCTGGCAACCACTTGCGCTCCCAAATATATTCCCGGATTTCGTCTGTAAGCCTTAACCATCTGAGCAGTAAACGAACTTTTTGACAGGACGAGATCGTCGCCGAAAGCGTAAACAAAAGGTTCGTTTCCGATCACTTTGGCAGCGTTCAAACAAGGAGTGCCATTGCCGTACGGGCCTTTCTGCCGGATATAAATGAAATTGGCCATTTCTGAGATGCGTATTATCTCCCTGAGCGTATCTTTTTTTCCGCTCTTGCGTAAATGTTGCTCCAGCTCCGGGTTATGGCCAAAATGATTTTCAATCGCGCTATAGTCAGAAGCGGTCACGATCACAATATCTCTGATCCCGGCTGCCACAAACTCTTCTACTATATATTGGATAATGGGTTTATCCACCACTGGCAGCATCTCCTTGGGCATGGCTTTAGTGCTCGGTAGAAATCTCGTGCCTTTGCCGGCCGCGGCAATTATTCCTTTGGTAATTTGCATGATTTTATTTTACCATATTTTTCCTATTTCCCCAATTTCCGTTTACAGCTCCGCTTTTGGACGGAACATTAGTGCCTCTGCCACATGATGAGTGCGAATGATAGCGGAATCCGCAAGGTCGGCAATGGTCCTGGCCAGTTTCAAAACCCGGTGATAAGCCCGCGCAGACAGATGCTGGCTGCCGACTGCGCTTCGAAGCAGCATGAGACCCGCGTCGTCGGGCCGGCAAAATTCTTTGATCTCTTTGATGCCCATTTCCGAATTGGTTTTGCCAAAACGCTCCTGCTGCAGTTTTCTTGCGGCCATGACCCTTGCGCGCACTGCGGCCGAATCCTCAAGCTCTGTTTCGTCCTCGATCTTTTCAAATGACAACCGCGGCACTTCGACATGCAAATCAATACGGTCCAGAAGCGGGCCAGAGATTTTCTTTTGATACCGCAGAAACTGGGTGGGACTGCAAACGCAAGTTTTCTCCGGATCACCGGCAAAACCGCACGGACATGGGTTTTGCGCCGCAATCAGCATAAATTTTGCCGGAAAAGAAACGCTTCGTGTCGCCCTGGCCACATTGATAATGCCGTCCTCAAGCGGCTGCCGCAGGCTCTCGAGAACATCCCTATGAAACTCTGGGAATTCATCAAGGAACAACACTCCGCGGTGCGCCAATGTTATCTCCCCTGGTTTAGGGTCTGTTCCGCCACCAACCAGGGCAATTCCTGAAGCCGTATGGTGCGGACTCCGAAATGGCCGCTCGCGCACCAGTCCTTGTTTAGCAGGCAGCAGGCCGGAGATACTGTAAATTTTCGTGGCTTCGAGAGCTTCGCCCTCAGAAAGCCGGGGCAAAATCGAGGCAAGGGCGCGGGCCAGCAAAGTCTTTCCTGATCCGGGCGGTCCGGACATTAGAACATTATGCGATCCTGCCGCTGCGATCTCCAGCGCGCGTTTCGCCATTTCCTGGCCACGGATCAGCCGAAAATCCCATGGTGTGGTCGAACTTTCACCCTGCGCATCAAAATCATCCGGCCTGGTGAAATAAACCTCGGGCGAAAAACCCTGTAAAACACGCAAAACAGCTGCCAGGCTTGATACTGCCACAATATTTATACCAGTGATGAGCGACGCCTCATAAGCATTCTCCTCGGGCACGAACATCGTAGTAAACCCTTTATTCCTGGCAGCTTCGGCAATGACCAGGACGCCGGAAACCGGCCGCAACTGGCCATCGAGAGCCAACTCGCCGACAAACAGCTTCCCTGCCGGATCAAATTGCATCTGTCCTGAGGACAGTAATATGGAAACCGCTATTGGCAAATCATAGTGCGTGCCGATTTTTGGCAGATCCGCTGGCGCGAGGTTCACCGCGACCCGGCTTTTGGGGAACTGAGTGCTGGAATGCTTGAGTGAGGATTTGACGCGCTCTTTGGATTCTCTGATCGCCGCGTCTGGCAAACCGACGATGATGGTGGCGGGCAGGCCGTTCGAGATATCAGTTTCAATTTCTACGAGTTCAGCGCTAAGGCCCAGGACCGCGGCTGAATAAATTTTTTGCAGCATATCTTCAAGCAGCCTTTCTGAAATTTGTTACCAGAAGAAATATTATGCCGAGCCATACTGCGATATCCGCGATATTCATCATGGCAATGCCCGCATCAATAAAATCCCGAACATACCCGAGAATAAAACGATCCAGAAGATTAGAAACCGCCCCCGCAAGAATCAAAACAAAATCGAGGCTCGGTCTCCGAAAATAATAAATATAAAGTACGGCAAACAAAACCAGAAGCAATGCTATCAGCATGGCATCAAAAAAACCCGGCAGATTGATTCCGAGAATCATGCCGGGATTTTTTATAATCGGGAAATTTTCTGCGGCGTAAAGCTTAGTAATCTGATCGAGTCCCACCACGAGAACACCAACAAAAAAAAATTTAGCTGGCGTTGTCATGTTGCACGCAGTTCTCCGCTTCCGGAACTGCCTCGAGTCTCGCCCCTTGGATCTCTTCGCCGCCGACCGCGCAGATCCCATAATTGCCTTTATCGATCCGCGCGAGCGCGGCTGAGACGCGGTTCAACTTTAGTTCAAGATCATGCTCCTCAGCGATATTCATTTCGTAAGCAGCGACCTCGGCCGCGTTGTCCTCTTCAGTGGAACCGAAATCCGGATACTTGGCATGGAAATCGCCGTTGGTCTCGTCCTTGCTGGCTACCCGAGCAAGCAAGCTCTCCAGGCGATCCTTTTCCTCAAGCAGTTTCTTTTTGTTCTTCTCGATTAGCGTATTCATCATGATGGAATGATATATGAAAATGATTTTCTAGGCAATAAAAAAAGGCTTATGCGCGATAGAGCTAAATTAAAATAATATATCTCTGGGCATAAGCCCTGCCCTTTGACAGGGTGGGCTCACGCACTGGCTGAACCCATCCGCCAACCGGCGGATCGGTGCAAGCAGTGCGTGGACCTACACTACATCGTCAAAAAGCGAATCTTGTATTATCCAACCTGTTTACAAGGAACATCTCCTGTACCGTTCTTATGGTCCGAGCGAGTCGGGCCTAAAAACTCTTTTTGTTTATTTTGGTTTTTTTAGGGAAACCGCTAACTGTTATAACTAATTTTGGTTATAACACTTTCATTTTGTTTTTGTTTTATCGGAATAGGCGGGTTGGAACGCCTGCGACGAACAGTAAGTCAGGAGGGGGAAGCCGCTTCTAGGTCAGTTTCTTTCCTCTCATGGCTACTATTGGTCTCCGCCAGCTGGCGGGTTTTTATTTCAAGGTGCGAATCTCACTTCAATAAAACAATGATAGCAGAAAAACAGCCGTTTGTCAACGGCTGTTTTCCGCATAAATCTGCGAAATTTGCTCCGGGCTGATTGTGGATATTAAAAATTCCGGAAATTCTTCAAAATATTTCATGAACGACTGATCATAGTCGCTGATGATGCGCGGATCGAGGATGAAGATGTTTTTTCTCTCACCTGGCGACGCCAAAAACGATGATACTAAACGGTGAAGCTGCGCGATGGCCCGCGGGAGGATTGCCTCTATAAAACCGCCGCGCGGATCGAGACCCAAGAGAGAAGATTTGGAACCGCGCGCTTCAAACGGCAGCCGGAAAATCACGAGAGTGTCGAGCGGCGGCAGATTCTTCCACTGTTTCACAAGCGCGTGCAACGTAAGAATCAAAATCAATTTCTTTGCGCTTTGGCTACGCAGCTTTTTTTTGAGCGCGGCCACGCTGCCGGAAAATTTATAAGTCAGAATCTCAGTTTCAGCAAAGGCCGGGTCGCGCGAGACTAAACGATACGCTTCCGCCAGCTGGTTTTCGTTTGGCACCAAAAGCAAGGCGCGCCCTTGAAGGCTGGCAAACAGCCGCCCCTGGTCGGCAGCGCCAAGATTCTTGAAAAAAATCCGAACAGGAATTTCCTGAGACTGTTTCTCCTCGAGGCATTTTGTAACCCGATACTCGTTGAGCCCCAGCCGTTTTTCGAAATATGCGCGCGAGGCATTTGGCAGCACCGCGTCAACAATAGTCACGCCAGAAAAACTTTTCGAGAAATTTTTCCATTCGGCGGCCAGGTCTTTTTTTTGCAGATTGAGGTCCACCCAGGATGGACCAAATTCCAGCCAAGAAATATTTTCTTCGCTCGGAGAAAGAAAAAAATTATCAACAAAAATTGCTGCTTCATCAACCGCAGCTTTGAGAGCGGACATTTCATTTTGTATTTCCTCTTCCGCAAAAGACACCCCTTGTTTCAAAAACGCGGAAAAATTTTCCAATTTGTTTTTCAGTTTTGAAGCTGGGTGGAACAATTTTTGAAACCGATCGTGGACACGCTCTGCTTCATCCACGACCAAATTCTCGGAGAATTCGCCAATACGTTTCAAATACACAAGATGTAAGATCCCAAAAAACAAATCCAGCTCATTGAGCATGCTTTCCACTTCATCAGGGACATTGCCTGCGATGCTGTCTTGCCCGTCCTCGATACCGTACAGCGGCGAGAAAAAATTTCTGATTTTTTTCAGATTCCAGCGCGCGATCATGGAATCAGTAAATTTATCCTCAATAACGGAAAGGTCAAACAACACAAGGTGTTCTTTATTAAATTTTTTTGACCAATGCTTGGTAAGATTCAACACTGTTCCCAAATCCGCGAAAACCGGTGATTCAATTTTCGCGTCTAACTCCCGCGCGTAACCGCAATCGTGCCTCAGGCACAGTCGCGGGTTCACGAGCAACGAGTTCATAACAGCGGCCTCGTCTGGGGACCATTTCAGCCTGCCAAGATCAAGACTCTTGGCAGTCGCAAGCATAATCTCGATTTTAGCAAGCGCGCGACCCAAAGTTTCCGAATATTTTCCCTGCGCCGAGAGCAACTCCAAACGCTTGTCACAGAGAGCAGAGGCAGGATTGACCATAATCTTGCCGCGGACGCTTGCCAAAAACGGCCGGTGCGGCAGCGCGATTATGGCTGGCTGTTTGCGAGTGGCAAATTCAGCCAAAATCTCCTCCAGGCGGTTAAACGACAGCGGATGGCAATAAATAGTCTGATCTTTGAACTCAATGTCAGCCAAATGCGGTTTGATTTCCGGCGCTAAAATGGACGGAATCAGTTTGGCCGGCAGCTGCACCTCAGGTAAATCGGCGATAATGCTTCCCAGAATCCCGGATGATCTCGCTAAAATCTGCTTGACCTTGCTCTGCAGCCGGGCAGGCAAAGTCAAAAAATCATTTAAAATCGCGGCCGCGACCTCGGCGGTATTCTGGCAATCCACAAGCGCGCGATGCGGAGCGTCCTTTAGCACGCCAAACCCTTCTGCCAATGATTCCAGGGAATGCGACTCGAGCAGCGGAACTAGTGTGCGGGCAAGTTCCAGTGTGTCGAACGCTTCGTTTTTGAGACGCAAGCCCTGATTTTTTAGATATCCTAAATCAAACTGCACGTTGTGCCCGGCGATCACATGCTTGCCTGCAAATTCTTCCACCCGGCCGCGCACCGCGGGCCACGCTGGCGCAGCGGTTAGCTCTTCTTTTTTTATCCCAGTTATGGCGAGGGCGGTTTCCGACGGCTCGATCTCAGGGTTCACCAAAAGAGACAAAGTTTTCCCGAATTTGGCTTCTACCATTTTCTTTTTGGCGTTCCAGACCAGATCAAACTCTGCCGCTCCGATTTCCATGATTTTTCCTTCCTTGAAATCAAGATGCGTAGTTTCCAGATCGAGCGCTACAAATTGTTTCTGATAAACCATGGCTGAATTATAACAGCTTTAGTCTGAGCTTGCCTGCCCGCCATCGGCTGCGCCTCAGGCGCTGCAGGCGGGTCGAAGGGTAACCAAAACTCCCCTTTCGGGGAGTTTGAGTTTTGTTATTCCTGATCTTCTGGAATCTTTCCTTCTTTTACTGCCTTGCGAACCGCCGCGTCTATCTCTTTGGCGACTTTGGGCGTGTCGCGCAGAAACTGTTTGGCAACCTCTCTGCCCACGCCGAGGCGCTCCTGCCCAAACAAAAATGTGTTGCCGGTTTTGCCGATAACCTGAAGCGCCACGCCAGTATCAAGCAGGTCGCCGGCATAGGAAATTCCTTCGTTCCACATGATGTCAAACTCGGCGATTTTGAAAGGGGCGGCGACTTTATTTTTTACGATTTTAACTTTGACGCGGTTGCCAAGCACGCGGTCGCCTTGTTTGATCTGCGCTGATCTTCGCACTTCCATTCTCACGGACGAATAAAATTTGAGGGCCTGCCCGCCCGTGGTAGTTTCTGGATTGCCAAACATCACGCCGATTTTCATGCGGATTTGGTTGATAAACACTACGGTCGAACGGGATTTGGAAATGATCGCTGTGAGCTTTCGCAGGGCCTGGCTCATGAGCCTGGCATGGAGTCCCATGTGTGAGTCACCCATTTCGCCTTCTATTTCAGCACGGGGCGTGAGCGCAGCGACCGAATCCACCACGATAATGTCAACTGCGTTACTGCGCACCAATGTTTCAACAATATCGAGAGCCTGCTCGCCAGTATCGGGCTGGGAGATAAGCATCTCGTCAAGCTTCACCCCGATTTTTTCCGCGTATTCCGGATCCATGGCATGCTCTGCGTCTACGAACGCGGCTTGCCCCTTGCGTTTCTGAATCTCCGCGATCATGTGCATGGTCAGAGTGGTTTTGCCGGAAGACTCAGGGCCGTACACCTCGATGATGCGGCCCTTGGGGATGCCCCCTACCCCGAGCGCAAGGTCCAGAGAAATGGAACCGGTCGGCCAGGACTCTACATTGAGAGATCTCGCCTCGTTGAGCTTCATGATCGAACCATCGCCGAATTTCTCGCGAATCTGATCAATCGCACTATCCAGGGCATCCTGCTTTCCCCCTGTTTCGATTTTTGTGTCCACGTCAATCTTAGCCATGCCTAAATTATACCATCATTTCGTGAATTCAACATCCCTGAGCATTTCGCCTTCCTTGCCCATGAGACCGATGTCTTGGCCGCTCAAAATCACTTTTGTCGAACCAGCATTGCCGGTGCTGATTCGAACGGAACTGCTGGCTCTCACAGCGCGAGATGACCCGGCGAGCATTGTCCCGGTAAACTCTTCTTGACCATCAACCTGGATGCTGACCCAGGCGGCTTGCGGGCCAACCACCAGCTCCAATTGGACTTCACGAATTGTCTCAGGCGTCGTTGTCGGCATTTCTGGATCAAACGCGCCGGCGATCTGTTTTTCAGGAATCACAATTGATCTGGTGACCACGGTTTCTTTTTCAAATTTACTCACGGCTTTGATCACGAGAGTGTTGGTGCCTGGCGCAAGGCTGAGGTTCTCTCGAAACTCTCCGTTAACATCCACAACCACGAGCTGGTTGTTCAAATAAACTGTGGCGCCCGCCTCGGTTTTGCCGCGCACGACAATAAGGCTTGTGTCGGCAAAGCCATCCTGTTCCGGGGAATAAACCGCGAGCGCAGGCGGCCGCCTGACTGAACTGATTTGAAAATACAAATATGAGAGACTGAGAACACCAATCAGCGCAACTGCGAGCACGGCCACCGTCCGCGGGCTAAACACAAATTCAGGCACAACAACCTTGGACTGCTTAGGTTTGATTGCGATATTTTCTTCCATGTCTTTTTCAGCTTCATACAACGAAAACCAGGCGTTCTCGTCCGCCCGATAAATCTTCGCCAGGGTTTTGATAAACCCTTTAACATAAACCCCGGCCGGCAGGCGCGAATAGTCCCCCTGATCGAGCGCGTCCAAATATTTCGGAGGGATTTTGGAGAGTTTAGAAATCTCGACAACACTAATGCCGAGATGGTTCCTGGCTGCAATCAAATGTTCGCCCAAAGTCTGTGATTTGATTTGCTTTGTGACGAAAGCCATGTTTAGGTACCCTCGCCTTCTTCGTCGTGTCCGTAACCTTCTTCTCTTTGGACGCCGTCAGCTTCCGCGCCCGCCACATACACATCTCTAGGTTTAGCTCCGTCAGCAGGGCCAATCAGACCTTTTTCTTCCATGAGGTCGAGGAGCCTCGCGGCTCTCGCGTAGCCGATGCGCAGCCGCCGCTGCAGGAGTGAAGCAGAGGCTTTCCCGGCAGTCTTTACCACATCAACCGCTTCCTCAAGCATGTCATCGCCGTCCTCATCATCTGCCCAGCTGCCACCAAGCGCGGTTCCCGGCCGCTGTTTTTCAAGGATTTCCGGAGAGTACTCGACCTCGCCTGCCTGGCCGGCGACAAACTCGACAACATTTTTTACCTCTCGTTCGGAAATATACGAACCTTGCACGCGCTTGGGTTTTCCAAGCTCGGCCGTAATATAGAGCATGTCCCCGCTGCCGAGGAGTTTTTCCGCTCCCGAGGCATCGAGAATGGTTCTGGAATCCACCTGGCTAGCCACTGCAAAAGCCATGCGCGCGGTAATGTTAGCCTTGATGAGACCCGTGATAATATCCACTGACGGACGCTGGGTCGCAACCACAAGATGCACGCCCACAGCCCTCGCCATCTGCGCCAGTCTAACAATCGCGGCTTCCACGTCCTGCTGCGCCACCGCCATGAGGTCAGCCAGCTCATCCACCACGATCACTATATAAGGAAGCTTGTTTTCGGCTTTCGAGTTGTACTCGAGGATATTTCGCTTCTTGGCTTCGGCAAGCAAATTATATCTGCGATCCATTTCCGCCACCGCCCATTTCAAAGCGTTTACTGCTTTATCATGGTCAATAACCACGGGTGTCAACAAATGCGGGATGCCATTATAAAGGTTGAGCTCCACGCGTTTCGGGTCAATGACAATCATGCGCAGCTCCTCGGGAGAATTCCGATAGAGAAGCGAAATCATCAGCGCGTTGATGCCAACACTCTTGCCAGTACCGGTGGCGCCGGCAATCAGGAGGTGCGGCATCGCCGCTAGATCAGCGATAATCGGGTGGCCAGCCACGTCCCGGCCAAGCGCGAACGCGAGGTTAGATTTGTGGCCGGCGAATTTGTCTGTTGAGATAACGTCCTTGACGCGCACGATCGCGGTGGAGCGGTTCGGGATCTCAATGCCCACCAGGGCTTTCCCTGGAATCGGCAGCTCCATTCTGACGGAGCTGGCGGCGAGCGCGAGCGCCAGATCATTTTGCAGCGCGGCAATCTGGGATAATTTAATACCTTGCGCGGGCCGCAGAGTATATTGCGTGACTGTCGGCCCGACATTGACCTCCCCCATTTCAACCTCAATGCCAAAATCCGAAAGAGTTTTCTGAATGATTGTCACATTCGCTTCAATATTGCCGCTGTCAACCTCAGTATGTGAATCTTCAAGAAGATCAAGAGGCGGCAGCTGCCAATTGCCTTTTTTAAATTTCGTGAGGAGAGTCCCGCCAGCCAAAGCCGCAGCCACTGCCGAGTTGGCAGGAATGTCACCCGGCTTATTGACCTTGATCGCTGGCCGATCTTCTTCACCCATGTCCGCGGCTGGCGCAGTATTGACCTTGGAAGTGGTAAAACCAGCAGTCTGCATTTTGTTAATTTTGATCTCCTGCATAATCTCACGCTGCAGTTTTTTGCCAAGCGGCTCTTTTTCTTCTCTTTCCTTCCTCTTAAACAGGTTTGCGAGGTTAATATCAAAAATCAGAATCAAAGAAATGACAATGCCAGCTACATATATAGACAGGGTCGGCCAGAAATCCAGAAACCGGTAAAGCGGCAGTGCGGATAATACGCCAATATACCCCCCGCCCACGTATTGGCCTTCCGCCCCCATTTTCACGAGGTCGAAACCCGAGTTAGGATTGCCCCGCATGGCCAGAAGATGAAGCAGCCCGGTCAGGGCCACCGTAAGAACTCCGCCGCCAATATAGATCTGCAGATCAGATTCCTCATTCTCTTCTCCGTCGGTATTACGGCGGGCGGCAAAAAATATGGCCAAAGCCAGGCTAAAGAAAATCAGTGGCAGCACCAACGCCGCCTGACCAAAGAGCAAACCGAAAATTTTATTGAGAAGTTCGCCAAATTTGCCTGCCTGATCAAAAAACGCCAAAAAAGAGATCACAGCCAAAGCCAAAAACACCACGATCAGGATGCCCCGCTTCAAACCTTGGGATAAATGAAACTCTGGCAACTCTTCCCCGCCCCTTACTTTGATTTTACGTTTCTTTGGCATGAATTTTGTAATTTATTGTACCACAAATGCTAAATTACTTCAGTTCCGACCTGTAGTGGATTCGCGAGAAAACAAAAACCGGCGTTGCCGCCGGATATTAACTTCAATTTTCTATTTTCTATTTACTATTTGCTGTATTCATTCCATCTGGCTTTTGACTTTGACTTTCTTGGTCTTGGACCGCGAAGCTTTGGGAAGGATCAGGGTTAGGATGCCGTCTTTGATGTCAGCCACGCTTTTGTCCACATCCACCTCGAACGGCAGGTCAAATGACCGGTAGAAACTGCCCCAGTAGCATTCTTGCATCAGATAGTCCTCGTCTGACACCTCTTGCTCCTGCTTGCGCTCGCCCCTGATCGTTACCCGGTCATCAGCAATCGTGATATCAAGATCGTCAGGCTTTACGCCCGCGATCGTGGATTTGATGACGAGATTGTCTTTGGTGTGATAAATATCGAGCGCGAGCTGTCCTTCCGCGGATTCTTCTGGAGCCTCAAGCGCTTCATCGCTGCTGCTCTCGTGGATTTCCACTATCTCGTCGTCACCAGAACCAAAAATTTTTCCTAAAATACCCATGTCTTAAATATAGAGGCGATCGAGCGCTGCTGTCAATGAAACAGCCTCTTTCGGTTTGATTATTTTCTCGTAAGCAGCAATTTTGTCGTGTTTAATCTCATTTTTCAGAATCTGTTCCACTAGCCGAACCGCTTCCATGGGATTGCGGCCATGCCAAGCAATACTGTGGTGTTCGAGGTAGTGCATGTTTCTCATTTCATGCCCCGGGTGCGCGTCAGTGATCACAATCGGCAGACCTTTGGACACCGCTTCCGCAATGGTTGGCCCGCCCGGCTTTGACACCAGCACGTCTGCCGCGGACATCAAAATCTCTTGATCAGTTACATACCCGAGGACAGTGAGCGGATGCTTTAGCGAAGGGTCGATCATCTCCAGCTCTATTTTGAGCGCTTCGTTTTTGCCAGTCACTACCGCGATCTGAAAAGGGATCTCGCTTTCTCTCAAACGGCGGACAATCTCCTTGGAAGCCATCAGTCCCCGGCGGCCGCCCGAAACCAAAACCACTGGCGCTTCTGTGCTGAGTCCAAACTCTTTCGCAGCCGCGGACCTCGCAACCTTTTGCAAATACTTTTCTGAGATAATCATGCCTGTCACCGCGAGCCTTTCTTCGGCAACCCCCATCGCTCTTAGCTCTTCTGCTTGCAGAGCTATATTACAGAGATAAAGGTCAACCTCCTCAAACAACCAAAAACGATGCAAATGATAATCAGAAAACGCGGCCACCAGCTTGCCGTTATATTTTCCCTTGGCCTTGAGGTAAGCCACAATCCCGGATGGCGCAGACTGCGTGCTGATCACAATGTCGGGCTGGTATGTTTCGAGGAGCTTTAAAACATGTTTGTGCTTGAAAGCGGCAATCGTTTTCCTAAAGGGCAAAATGAACGTCTGAAATTGATCAGAATAGATTATTCCCCAAACAAAAGACAGCTTCTCAATGATAAACAGATAAATTTTTTCCGTGACTGCAACAAATGTGCCGCGCTCGACGCGCTGGATATCATCAATGCGCACCTCATATTTACCGCTCTTGAGGAGCTGGGCATAAATATTCTGGGCCGTAACCTTTATGCCGTGGCCCACTGACGTATGCAAAATTAAGATTTTCTTTTTATTACCCATTTGATAGATACTGATTGAATAGATTGAGCCAGTTTAACATCAGCCGCGGCATCAGGAAATGTTCAATCACATGCCGCCTCCCGGCTTCGCCCATTTTGTCCCGAAGGGCTTTGTCTTCTAAAAGCTTCAAGATGTCATCAGCAAATCCTTCAATGTCAGCGGGCTCATGCAAAAAACCATTGATGCCATCTGCAATCTGTGTTTTTATACCACCCACGTTCGAGGCGACAACTGGTGTTTTTTTGAACATGCTTTCCGAGATAATCAGGCCAAAGCCTTCACGTACTGATTTTTGTATGGCGACAGTTGAAACGCGCTGCAAAGCATTGGTCAAAATCGAATCGTGAAACAAGATGATTTTTACATCATCCTTGTACTGGCTCTTTTGCAAAAATTTTTGCACCTGGTCGTAAATCTCCTGGCCTTCCGGGTCGTCGTCAGCCAAAGCACCTAGTAATATCAGCTGGCAATCAAACCTGGCTTTGACCTTTTCAAAAACCCGGATCACTCCGATCGGGTCCTTCCATTTATCGAACCGTGAAACCTGGATCAGGATCGGCTTATCAAGGGCGATGGAATGCTCGGCCAATTTTTGGTTTATCAAACCATCAGGCAAATCCCTGTTTTTTTCGCTGAGAGCATTGATAGCAGGAGCGATGACGCGCTGAGGTATCGGTAAATCAGGTTTCCTGAAATCCTCATGAGAGATAATCATTTCGTTGTATTTGCCGATGTATGATTTTACAAAATCCCAAGCTTTCACGACCGGATCAGTTACGTCTATGTGCAGTCTGAATATCCAGGGCTGCTTGACACTCGTCCTTGCGAATTCCACCAATGGCAACGGCTGTGGATCATGGATAACGACCAGATCATAGACGGAAAAATCATTGTCCGCCGCGAAAACCTTGTTGGTTTCCAGATACAGTTTTTTTTCGAGGTCACTAAACTCTGTCTGTTCTCCCTGCAGCGCGTTGTGCATTTTTTTGGTAACGCCAAAAAATGATTCATCCCCGGTAATAACCCTCCATTCTACATCTACCCCTACCTGGTTTAACAGGGGCACCAGGCTGTTCAGGATCTCTGCCACTCCCCCGCCGCGGTTGGTCGAGTTAACCATGACGATTTTTTTGCCAGACAGCTTTTGAGCGAGATTTTTGATCTCGCTTATTGTTTCCGCGCTTATAAATTCCCGATAATCATCAAGCTTGAACATTTTTTGGCCTAAAAATCAATAATACCACGCCGGCCATCAGAACAAATGCCCCCAAGGCAATCAGTACACTATAGACCCCGATGCGGTCAGTCAAAAAGCCAATCAAAAACAACATAGCCGCGGCAGTCATCGAGCCGATCATGCTTTGCACCGAGATTACTGTCGCGCGGTTCGCGCTGTCAATGTAACGATTGGCGTAGTTTGAAACCAAAGGCCGTGCCACGCCTTCCATAAACATAAACACAAAGATCAGTGCTAGGGCGGTCTTCATAGGAAAAAATCCCAAAGCGCTCACGCTCAAAGCGATGCCGAGCATCGCAAACCAGAAAAGTTTGCGCTCTCCAAACCTGAGCAGCTTACCGAAAGACCAGCCGCCGACTGCCTGAACTACAAACATGACTGGCAAAATATAGCTGAACTGCGCAACTGGAAATCCGATACCGACGAGGTAAGGCTGATACGTATTGCTAAAGGTATATGAAATCGCAAACACCAGGGCGAGAATACCCGTGCTCCACAAAATAAATTTGTTACTGATACTGATTTTGACCCCGGCTTTAATTTGCTCAAAATGGTTTGTGAAAGTAAAGCCTTTGTGTTCCCGGTAATTCTCCTGGAAAAAACCCACTGCCACCGCGGCGAGAGTAAACGGGATGGCAGAACCAAAATATGCCCACCGAAAATTGATGGAAAATAAATATGGCCCGACAATGCCGGCCAACGCCGTGCCAAGAATCGCAAAGAACGCGGCCTTGCCGACGGTCTGAGAAAAAAGCTTATCATCAGCGATCCGGTCATACAGCAAGGCCTCGCTTGCTCCGGAAATCAGAGAAAAACCGCAAGCCCATAAAAAATAACTGGAAAAAAGTTGCCAGAAATTATTAGAAAGGCCGCTGGCGACCGCGCCTAGCGCGAGCACGACACAGCCGAGAATAATCGTCTTCTTGCGGCCAATGAGATCTGCCAAAGCGCCAGTCGGCACCTCAAACAAAATAAACATCAGCATATAAAACCCGGTTAGCGTGAAGATTTGTGAATACGCCAGCCCCAGAGCTTGGGCGAACAACACAGCAGTGCCATTGGCCACATAAAAACCGGTCAGAAAACAAAACGCGTAGTATAAACGAATGTCTTTTTTCAAAGCATCGATCATTGTGGAAATAATCTAAGTTTAAATTCCTCAAGCCGGCCATCGAGCTTCATTCTCAGTATTTCATTGGCAAACTCTCCCCACTCCTGAAGACTCACTTTGTCTGCAAACTCGTCAAAATCCATCTCATAAAACTCGATTTTCTCTCCTGATTCCTGCGAGTGCTCCCGCACCTTCACGGCGTTACGGGCCACAAAAACGTGAATGTTCCAATCCACCCGGTTAAAAGGCTCATATGTCTTCAGCAGCTCCCAATCATCTGACTGCATTCCTGCTTCTTCCATCAATTCTCTTTTCGCGGCGATAAGCGGCTCCTCTCCGTCGTCTACCTTGCCTCCAGCAAATCCAAAATCTCTCTTGAAATTGGGTTGTTCCTCTTTTGCTACCAAAATTTTTCCATTTGCCGTAAGGATCACGAGTACTGTATCTGGCCGCTTGGCCATCTCAAAAGTTTTGGTGGAACCGTCGAACATTTTCTGGTCCCACTGATAGATCTCGAATACCTCGCCCTTGAACACTCGTTTTGCGTTTTCTGGAATCTTCATATTTATCGTTCCTTAAAATCCAGCGCGCACGAATTGATGCAAAACCGTTTGCCGCCTTTGTCCCTGGGGCCGTCGTCAAACAGGTGCCCGAGATGCGAGCCGCAGTTTTTGCACCTGACCTCTGTGCGGCGCATGCCATGCGAGTCGTCTGGCACAAGCTCCACGTGTTCGGCGTTCACGGGATCAGTAAAACTCGGCCAACCGGTACCACTATCAAATTTGGCTTCCGACGAAAACAGCGACGCACCGCAGGCTTTGCAGTGGAACATTCCGTCCTCGTGCATGTCCACATACTCACCGGTAAACGGCGCTTCAGTCGCGCCCTCGCGCAGCACCGCGTATTCTTCGGGGGTGAATTTTTTGCGATATTCTTCTTCGTTCATGATATTAGAAATTCAGCGCTAGTTACCTTTTTGCAGTTGAATCTCACCACTTAATAGTATTTCAAAAACAAAAAAACCGCCAGAACGCGGCCCATGAACAGATCAAGCAGCGGTTTAGCCGTTCACCACGCCCTTGACCTCATCCAGGAAAAAATCCACGCCGTCAGAACGAAGCTTCAAATAACCTCCGTTGGCAAATCCGCCAGCAGTAATATATTCACTGTATCCCAAATGTAAAAGGAGTAGCCTGATCATGCCGCCGTGCGATACCACGAGCACATTCTTGCCAGCATAAGCTACGGCAATTTCTCTAACGAATCTGATGAAGCGCCCAATCATTTCTTCGCTCGTTTCCACGTCAGCTTCTTCAAACCGGGATTTTTCTTCAGGTGTTAAGTCTTTGATTTTCTTAAGAAGAACCCCTAACTCATTCATGCTGTCATAAGGCTGCCCTTCAAATTTCCCTAGGCGCCTTTCCCGTAGAAGCTCTGTAGTTTTTACAGCCATCTGCCTCTCGAGAGCCATAATCTCCGCGGTCTGTTTTGCCCTGAGCAGGTCAGAGGAAAAAATCGCGTCAAAATGAATATCTTTCAATTCGGCATCAATCTCTTGGGCTTGTATCTTGCCTTTCTCGTTTAGTTCGGTCCCCTTGTGACCCTGCATTATCTTTTTTACATTCCAATCTGTTTCGCCGTGACGGACAATATATAGGGTTGCTAACAGTGGGCCAGTCATTTATCTTCTGTTAATATGGTCATTGGCACGATCATAACCGTTATCTTTGCCGGCGCAATAAACGAGCGGCGTTTTCGGCGTAGCCTAGAAAAAATCACATCGGGCAGGCAGCCGCGGCGTCTTCTGAAAAATCCTGATGCAGCGGCACCGCCTCAAACGCCAAGCCCATCTCCTGGCCGATCTTTTTGGTAATGTCCCGCTGGCTCGTTTTTGCGTCATCAAAACGCACGTCCACCGACCGCTCGTCATAATGGATTTTTGCTTCCTCGACCCCGGGCATAGACATAACAATGCCCTTCACTGTCCCAGGGATCGACGGACAGCCGATACGCGATGGCCGAAAAGTAATAGTTTTTATCATTTTTCAGCTCCCGGAATAGTGATCGTCACTGTCGTGCCTTTTTGTTCCTCACTTTGCAGGCTCACGGTGCCGCCGTGCCCTTCTATAATATTTTTAACTACGTAGAGTCCCAAGCCATTGCCAGAGGTTTGAAAACGCAGGGCATTGTCAGCCCGGAAAAATTTGTAAAAAATGTGATGAATTTGTTCTTTGGGAATGCCAATCCCGGTGTCGCTGACAATCATCTGCAAACCGCCCGGAGCCGGAGACGCTTCAATGGCGATCTTTCCTCCGGGGGGCGTGTATTTTATGGCATTATCCACGATATTATCGAGCGCGATGCCCATTTTTTCCTCATCCAAATTGACAAGGGGCAGGGCAGGGGAGAGTTTTGCCGTAACCGTGACTCCCTTTTCCCCGGCATCGCGTTTCGCACGATCCAGAAGCGGCACTAAAAATTTTAAAAACGACTGCTTGCGCACCTTCAAGCCGAATTTACCCTCCTCAATCCGCGCGACATTCAGCAAATCATTTACCAAATCAATCATTCTGACCGAAGATTTAAGCCCGCTTTCCACGACTTTATACTGTTCGGGATTGATTTCTCCAAACTCCCTGTCCAAAAGCGCGTTGAATGTCCACCGGATCCCAGTCAGCGGGGTGCGCAGCTGATGCGCAGCAATGGACACAAATTCTGATTTGCTTTGATCCAGAGCAATGAGCCTGGTGTTCGCGTCCGTCAGCTCCATGTCGCGGCGCACCAGAATCTTGCCAACCTCATAGTTTTCCCCAAGCAGTTCGTGAAGCCGTTGGTTCAAATCTTTGAGGCGCGCATTGCTAGCCGTAACTGCCAGAACCGCAATCACTCCCAGAACAAAAGCCACTGCGGCAAAACCGATGACCGCCGCATCCTCTGTCCAGCCGGGGATCGACGACAACACCAGCCAGGCCAGCAAAGCGGAAACAGCCAACAGTCCTCCCAGGACACTGTAGACATTTTCTTTTTTCATGACGGTTATTCGCCTACGACAAACAACACCATGGTTTCATTGTAAAATCTGGATTGGATCAGATTTTTCCTCTTGGTTTCTCCGCCGAGAGGGGCCTGCTCGCCATAAGTATAAAAACCAAGCATCGGCACGTCCGCGCCGATAATCTTTTTTACGGCGTCAATTTCTTCCTTGGCTTTTTGCGCAAACAATTTTTCTCGCGCGATACAGTTGAACATCAGGACAAATTTGGGAGCGCTCTTGTCAGCCTGCAAATCCTTCATGACCTTGTGCGCTGCCTCTTCAGCAGCCTCAATCGCTTTTTCCTTACTGCCAATCATCAGCCGAATCTCGGAACCTTCTGGAATTTCCGCCGCACAGGTGATCGCGCCTTTTTCGTCAACGGTGATGGGGTCCCGAATCAAATATTCTTCCATATCCGGAATCTTAATGCCCAAAGGATAGGTAATAGCCATCCGCGCCAGCGGCTCTTTGCGCAATTCGTCAGCCTTGGTGCCAAAATAATCTTCATAGATACTCACGGCCGGACGATTATCGAGAGTATAAACCACGGCTCCCTCTGATTTTGTGACTTTCATCGGGTGGCCGATGGGGACCCAGCCGTGGCGCACGCCCATGGCGAAATGAAAATCGCCGGAAAGACCTGCGCCAGCGACCGCGCCGCTGACCACAACCCCATCGCAGTACTCATAGGTTTTTTCGAAAAGAAAATCATCACCGGCCGCCCCGCCCACCACTGGAAAATTCTGTCCCAGTTCCTCGAGGATCCCGCGGACAATGTCAGCGCCGTTGCCGGACAGCACATCGGGAAGCATTATAAAAGTCTTTAGGGGCTTTTTAGTCTTGGTCTTCACGTCTTCAGCCACAGCCCGGCCCGCAAATTTGGCATTTTTTTTCACATCCCGCCCAAGGCCTGTGGTAAATTCTATCTGATCCGATTTGATGGCCATGACCGCGACTGATTTGGTGCTGGGGCCGTCCGCGGTGATCGCCCCGGCATCGGAACAGCCAATACCTGGCGCACTGTTTGACGCCTCCCTGATGCCGGTTACCACCTGGTCCTGATTGAAGGCCACGGAGGAAAAAGCCACGGTAAAATCAGGCTTGCCCCCGCCCATCTGTTCGATGGCTTTGGTGGTGGCTTCAAAGCCCGCCTGCTTCGGGTCATCAATGTTTTTACTGATCCCTACTCCTGCGAATATCGCCATATTATTTTTGATTATTTTTTAATAAGTTTCATAACTTTCTCGAGAATCTCTGCCGGGGTGACATTGGCCTTAATAAGATATTCGACGGCCCCGGCCGCGAGGCCCTTCCGGACCTCTTCTGTTTGTCCTAGATTGGAGATAATCAGCACTGGAATGGATTTGAGCTTGTCGTTGGCTTTGAACTCCTTAAGCAAAGTAACGCCGTCGGTGCCGGGCAAGACCACGTCCAAAAGAACGACATCCACCTTTTCCCGGTTCAAAATTAGCCTAGCGTGTTCCGCATCCATGGCCACGAGAGGTTTGACGCGCGAACGGCTAAATTTTCTCTGTAGCAGATCGACAAGAAAATTGTCGTCCTCCACGATGAGTACCTGGGCCAGCGTCGGCTCCTCCGCCTTTTTTCGGTCATCTTCCCCAAGCACGGCTGTAACCTTTGTCACCACTTCGTTAATATCAAAATTGACCTTGATCAAATAATCGCGAATGCCCAATTTCCTGGCCCGGTCAATCTCGATGGGCTGGCCCGAGTTGGAAATGATTATGACCGGCAAAGCCGGCAGAATTTTTTTTTCGTTAAGCTTATCCAGAACGCCAAAACCATTAAGCCGCGGGAGCATCATGTCGAGCAGCACCAAATCCGGTTGCGCTTCGTAAATAAGCTCCAGGCCGGAAGCCCCATCAAGCGCGGATCGAACCACGTAACCAACCTGGGTCAGTTTGGCCACGAGGAGGTTAACCATCACCTCTTCGTCTTCAATAAGGACGATTGTTTTTTTATTTCGAGCCGCCATGATTTACTTTTACTTGATAATCCAATTATAACATAAAAATACGCTACGAACAAGACTTCGTAATGGAGTTTGGTGAATAATTAACCTCTGCGGTCGGTTTGGTTGACCACTCAAGGATTTCCATAATCGCCGTTAGGTAGCAATTGATACGGAAATTCTTCAGGTGCCGAGTCCGTTCTTCACCAAGATTCATGACCCGTTTCTTTCTGGAAAAGTACCTCTCAATCTCGGTGCGGCGGTTTAACAGTTTAGGATCTAAGGTGCGGTCTCTGTGTCTTGGCTCGAACCGGCTCGTACATGGATTAAATCCTTGAATAAAGCGGATAAACTGCTGGAGAGTGGGGATAAATCGGAAATGACAACATTTCTAAAACAAATCGGCTCGAACCATATTTTGATTGATAAATCCTTTTCCTTTTCGCCAAAAAAGCCCTTTCAAATCCTAGCCGAGCGGCGCGTCTCGCGCCGCGAGGTTGCCTCTGCAAATTTGCATTTTCCCAATTGGCGGAGGCGAGAGGATTCGAACCTCTGATACCCTTGCGAGTATACCGCATTTCGAGTGCGGCCCATTCGACCACTCTGGCACGCCTCCGGGTTAGCGTAATTCTTTTTTTGGTCGGGCACCGTGCAGAGCATTGGAACCTTTTGCCGAACCCAGCAAAATAATCCTGAGTTTGTAGAGCTGGCTATCCGAATGAAACAGCTTGATAGGTTAGCTAAGGCTGCTTAGCTGGCTTGGCTTAATATTAGGCAATCCCCTGATTATCGGCAAATCGGCGTCTTTGGTATGCTCGGAAGGTTAATCATTAACCTTCCACAATGCTTACCGAAGAAGAAATCAAAGAATTCCAGCGAATCTGGAAAGAAGAGTTCGGGGAGGAACTGACCTACCAGCAGGCCCATGATCGAGCCATCGAGGTGGCGGCGTTCTTTGAGGTTTTGAGCGATCTCCAGAACACTGCTGCTTCTAAACAGAAAAACAAAACCAGACTCAACCCTCGGGCGATAACAGTGGCCCGTATTTCGAGGTGTACTTGCCGGCCGGAACATACAACAGGGGAAGATGTGAATTGGCCTGAATGAATTTGTCGATGGCAGGTTTGCCGTACCGCTCAGGGCCTGTCTAACTCAAATTCATAAAAAGAAAGGTCTGACAAGAGAGTCAAACCTTCGGCCGGTATTTAGTGCGTAGCGTGTCCGACCAGGGTCGCTACTTGTATCCAGCCTTATAATGCGAATGGGATAGCGGGCCAGATTGTCGCCCTTGCACCCTTTCTCTTTTCCCTGCTCTTTGACAGGGTATGTTTTCGCACGGAAAGGAGGAGGCTATGTCCGACCACGATCGCTTCAGCAAACTAGAAATGTTTGTACTGCGACTCACGTTCTTTCTGTTGCTGTTGATCAGTGCTGGCAAGTTTCTTTGGTTTGAACTGCGGTGACCGAAGAGCTGTTTTCGAGCTTTAGGTAGGCAGTGGTCAGGATGCTAAGCGGGTACTGCTATCCCGTTCCCTCCTTGGAGAATTTGAAATCACATTTTGAGACTTCAAGTTTGAAGTGCCAAAGCGAAATCTCAAAACCTCAGTAATCCCTGGTCTTCTCATCTGGGTCCGAAACCCGATCTGGCGGCTAGGCGGCACCGGTTCTGGACCCATTAGCTCCTGGATGGCCTCAAAAATCGTTTTGAAGTGGGAATTGTATTTCTTTTCCATGGCTTCAATCTTTGCAGCTAGATCTTTATGGGTTGCCAGCATTTCCCGAAGTCTGACAAATGTTCTAACAATCGAGATATTGACTTGGATGGCACGTTCGCTGTTTAAGGCACTGGCGAGCATGGCGACACCTTGTTCGGTAAACACGTAAGGAAAATACTTGCGGTGTTGTCCACGCCCCGCCTTCTTTAAGGTCGCAGTTTGCGACCTTAAAAGTCGAGTTTCTTCCGCTGTCAGTTGGAGCATGAAGTCAGCAGGAAAGCGCTTGATATTCCGTCTCACCTGCTCGTTGAGCCGTTTCGTCGGGACACCGTAGAGTTCCGCGAGATCGCGATCAATCATGACCTTATGGCCGCGGATAAGGAAAATGCGCCGTTCAATTGTTTCGAGGGGAATGAGGGACATTGGCGAAGAAGATGATGTCGCAGTTTGCGACTTCAAGAGAAGTAATTGCAGAATAGCAGCAAATGCCGATTGTGAGAATTTAGCAGTCCACAGAAGCACCTGGGAATCGGTTAGAACTTCTTGCTGGGTTCGGCAATTTTACCAGGGCAAACGCACCTGAGATTCGAACCTAAAAACCGCATGGTTAAGCGCAAAAACAAAGCCGCCTTTCGGCGGTCTGTTTTTATTTCGCTTAGTTATGAGACTTTTTCCGGGTGGTCGGGCTGCTGGGAATTGAACCCAGTCTACACGCACCCGAAGCGTGCGTACTACCGGCATACTCCAGCCCGAATTTGGTACCCCTACTCCGAGTCGAACGGAGATATCCGCGTTAGGAGTGCGGTGCTCTATCCACTTGAGCTATAGGGGCTACAATTAAAAAGTGGACCGTACCGGATTTGAACCGGTCACCTCTTGCATGCCATGCAAGCGCTCTACCAAATGAGCTAACGGCCCTTATTTACATATAATTTTACCTATTACAGTTAAATCATTATATATATCTGCAGAAAAATAGTCTATACGGCACACACCTTTATATTCCATTTTTTTCGAAGTTTTGCCAATAGTGCGTGGGTCAATTCTGGCACTATAAAATTGATTTTTTGGAATTTTGGTCACGTTGTGCCAATACTCTTCCAATCTCGGAATATTTTGATCAGCACGGCATTGTAAAGTACATCTGAATTTAGTTTCATCAAGCTCGTAGCAAGCCCGCAATAGTTTTAGAAACAACGAAACTATCAAAGGATCAGAATTCCCAAACATTAAATGGTCCGTATTTTTTTTACCCTCTGCCATATAGAGAGCTGCTAAAACAACTTTGGCAGAATCTTTATCATTTATGACCGTGGAGAGCCCGCTATTCTTTCGGTGCAAGTTTGCCAAATACTCATTTCTACTGTTACGGATCGCTTCCAACGCCTTAATGCGGGATTGTATTAACCTTTCCTGTGATATTGTTTCAATTCTTTCCTTTTGCCCCCGTGTCATCGGTATTTCTCTGCACCATACTGATATTGTGCTTTTTGCAACTGGTACTTCTAACAACGCGAGTATCTCTGTATAGGTTTTGCCTTTCATGCGCAGATTTTGAACTTTGGTTTTGAGGTCGCTCTTCATTTTTATATTGTACCACAGAACACCTCCATGTCCCACCGAACAGTGTTCGGAGTATTTCACGCTATAATGAAACTATGATTACTCCAACATATACAAGCGAGCTCAAATTATTGCGGGATTTTCAGCTGATCGCTGGCGTGGATGAGGTTGGCCGCGGCCCGCTGGCCGGCCCTGTTGTCAGCGCCACAGTGATCCTTGATCCAGGCAAAGTTGGCAAATACCGCTCCAAAACCAAATGGTGGTCCGGGATTCGTGACAGCAAAACCGTGCCAGAGGAAAAAAGAGCAGCGCTCACGGAATTTATAAAAGAAAACGCGATTGAGTTCGCGATCGGCGAGGCCAGCCACCGCGAAATAGATGAGCTCAATATCCATTACGCTTCCTTGCTCTCCATGAAGCGCGCCGTGGAAAAATTGCATACCGCGCCCGAGATAGTGCTTATCGATGGCAGATTTAAAATACCCGGGATAAATCTCACTCAGCGTTCAATCATCAACGGTGACGCGCATGTGTTATCGATCGCCGCCGCTTCGCTGCTCGCGAAAGTGCATCGCGACGCGCTCATGAAAAAATATTCTGAACAATTTCCACATTACGGATTTGAAAATCATAAAGGCTACAATACTTTATTTCATAGAAAGGCGGTTTACTCGCACGGCGCCTGCGACATACACCGCATGACTTTTCCCGCGCTGCAGGGTATAATAAATAAACGGTTTGAAAATTTTCTAATCTAAAGCAAAAATAAACGTCAAAATTATGGCAGCGGTAAGAGTTGCTGTTTTTTTACGTCTATAGACTACAGAGCCACATGGAAAAAGAATTTCTCGAGGCTTACGAAGCACACGCGGACGCGATTTTTCGCTATTGTTTGGTGCGCGTATATGAACGAGAGCGGGCGCGGGATTTGGTCCAGGATGTTTTTGTCAAAGCTTGGAACTATATCCGCAGCGGCCACAGCGTGGAAAAATGGAAGCCGTTTCTCTTCCGGATCGCCACCAATCTCATCATTGACGGCGCGCGAAAAAAGAAAGAAATCGTCTCGCTCGACATCATGCAAGAAAGCGGTTTCGATTTTGGCAAAGACGACCGAAAGCATATTGATAATTGGCTTGATGGGCAAAAAGCCATAGATGCATTGGGTAAGCTTGAGGACGCCTACCGAGACGCAGTATATATGCGATATGTGGAAGACCTCTCTCCAAAAGAAATCGCGGCCATCTCCGGCGTCTCAGAAAATCTAATCTCTGTTCGCATCCACCGAGGCTTGTACAAATTGAAAAAATTGTTAAAACGATGAATATGCAAAACTTTTTCAATCGCCTAAAAACTGAAAAACTGGCGACCGACGAGCGCACAAAAATTCGCGCCAATTTAGCGCAGTATTTGGAAGACCACCCAGTAAGAAACACGGGGCGGCCTCGTCATGTCTGGCAAAGGTCGAAAATATTTTCCCTATTCTTAACATCCAAAGGAAAGATTCCTATGCCAGCATTAATTATCGCCCTAATGATTACGATCAGCGGTGGCCTGTCCACAGCTGCCAACAGTACGCTGCCGGGAGATTTGTTGCACCCGATAAAAGTAAACATAAATGAGAGGGTAAAAGCGATCCTCGCCAGCGGCACGGAAAACGAAGCTGATCTTGCCTTAGAACTCATGAACGAGCGCCTTTCCGAGACCGAACTCCTCGTTCAGAATTCTGATCTAAAAACTGAGGTTGTAGCGCAGGTAGAGGCGAGATTTGACGAGCAAGCCGCCAAGCTGCGCGCGCTGATTGAAAAAGCGCAGGCCGAAGGCAAAACTGAGGTTGCGGCAAAGCTAAGCGCTAATCTCAACGCTATGCTTCAGGTTCACGACCAGGTCATCGCACAGCTTCGTGAAAAACTGGCCGGTGTGGACCCGACAAATATCGAAAATGTCCAGGCCAAGATCAAAGCGGAAATAAAAAACGCTGACGATATCAGCGTACGAATAGAAACCAAGGTCAAAGCAGATGAGAGCAACGCCACATCCACTCCTCCGATAGTCAAACCCAGAGTAGTGGAAGAGGCGGCGAGAGCCAAGCTTGCCGCTGTGCAGTCCAAGATCGATGAAGCCGCAAGATTCATTGAAAATAAAAAATCAAGCGTTAGCGCTGAGGCAGCAGCCAGAGCAGAAGCGAAACTAGCCGAAGCTCGCGCCTTGGTTATTCAAGGGCAAGCTAAACTCGAAGCAGGCGCGTTTGGTGAAGCCTTTGTACTTTTCCAAAAAGCGCACGTTACTGCTCAGTCAGCTAAACTGCAGCTGGAGGTGTCAAAACGGCTGAAGATTGAAATCAATGATGACAAAGATGAAGTTCGACGCGGCAATAGCAAATGATCGAGAACGCGGCAGACAAAACATCAACCTTCAGATAGATATCCGCTAGCCCCACAAGATTCAGCCCCTTTCGCTTTGCCAGGGGCCGAAATCTTGACTAAATCTCGCGATAGATTATGATTACTTAAGTTTATATGCTCCGAACCTTAGCTTCAACAGCTACCAAACAAGAAGAAGACCATAGTCAGCGGCAGCGGCAACCAGAAAAAATAACCCTATCAAATTACTTCCCGTCGGGTAGTATTTATTTTTATTCGTTTCCCGCCGGGGAAGATTCCAAATTTTACAATGCTGTTCCGCCGTGGATTGAAGAGCTGGTTGCCGCGCGGCCTTTGGTTTGCGCAGGCGAGCAAGCAAAGGTCCTGGTTTTTTCTGCGACGAGCACGGACGAAATAAAAAACGTTTTACAAAATATTTGCGGTTTGTCACTGGCTAAACCGGAACAAATCATCAAACTATCCGATTCGATCAGCTCAGACCTCAGCGGGGATGCGCGCAACAAAGCCGTAAAAAATAATCTCGGCGGCCTTGTAAAGAAGCGCAATCTCATAATGGCGCAGCCGTTCCTTGATAAAAATCTGAAGGCCACGTTTCAGATCAATCCTGACCTCACGGTCTGGCTCAACGACAAAGAAAATCTGCCGGCGTTTGTGCCATCCCAATACCTGCCACAAAGAACGGCGTGGTTTCAAAATGGCCTGCAGTTTGCCGCGAGTGAAATGCCAGCATTTCCTTGCGTGGTAAAAGTTTCTTCTTCGAGCGCGGGCGACGGCGTGCGCGTCTGCCATGGTGAACACAGCTTTGCCAAAGCCAAAAATGATTTCCGCCGCATAGCGAACCGACCCATCTATGTCGAACAGCATATCCCGGCCAAAGAGAATTATTGCGTGCAGTTTGCTATTCCTTTTGAAAAAAACCAGGATATAGAAATCATCGGCCAAAACAGACAGCTGACCTCACCGGCAGGAGAATTTTTGGGCGCGGCCGTGGATCTCCGGGACGCCAATCCGGTTTTGCAAAAAATCTACGAGGTGCTTCTGGAAACCGTCCTCCCGAAAATTCGCGGCATGGGCTGGTATGGCATCGGTGGCATTGATGTGCTTGTTGACCAGGGCGGCAATTTTTATTTTATCGACGCCAATTTCCGCATGACTGCCACGTTCGCTTATGTTTGCCAGGCCAGAAGCGGACTGATCCAAAAACCAGTCATCAGTTTCACGGGATCGTTCAATGGTTCAATAGAGCAGCTCAAAAATGTGTTGTTCCCGCACGCGACCAAGGGCCATGCTAATCAAATCCTGGAAATGCTGTCTTTGACGCGCCGGCAGGGAACCTATTGGTTCAACGCAGGCATGATGTTTGATCATCCGGAAACCGTTACGCAAAATGCCACAGACCTGCTGCGGCTCGGGGTCAATTCGCAAGTGCTGGCCAACCTGGTACAATCGCCGCACTTATTTTAATAGATACGCTGGCGGAATCGGTTTGATAAACTCTTGAGCCAAAGTGAACCGATAAGCGCCCTGATTGGGAATCACGATTACGTCGCCGGACGTAATTTTTTTTGCGTAAATATAATAGCCCCAAAAATCCCGCGGCGTGCACAGCGAGCCATACAGAGGAAAATTTATTTCCTGGCGGGCGAAATTGGAAATGTTCACAATCGGTAAATAAAAATTCTGGCCAAACTCCCAGCCGGTCATATTGATTCCCCCGTCAGTAACCGCCAGGCCATCCTTTACATCCACCACCTTGAGCACGAGATGCATAGCGCGGGTGGCAATGATCCGTCCCGGCTCCAAAAAAATTTCCGCGTTTACCAGGGGCTGGAGATTTTCGCGGATCGCGCTTGCTATTTCTTTGGCAAACGCCTCCGGACTCGCGGCTCTGGTGATGTAATAGCGCTGCTTAAATGTCACGGGTTTCCCGAGGGCGCTGGCGGATAACTTTTGGAAATGTCCCGGGGACAATGTCCACGGATAGCTGGCAGACCACGGATAGTAACCTTCGATATTATCAGGATAATACCCGCCGCCAATATCAATAAATTTTATTTCTTCCAAAAACGTTTTGGGGAATTTGCTTTTCAAATAACCGCCCAGCTCAGCAATAATCTTCGCGTTCCTGCCAGGAAAGCGATTGAGGCTCGAGTGAAACTGAACGCCTGAGAGCTCGAGATTTCTGATTTTTCCTGCCTGGTGCCAGAACCGACCGAGGTCTTTTAGAGGAATGCCAAATTTGGACCAGGTTTCATGGAGCTTGGAAAAAAATCTTACGCCTGCCCTGAGTTTTGTGGTTTTACCGCGAAGAAGCTTGCCAACTCGGGCAAGCTCGCTAAAATTGTCGATATTCAAAATCACCCGGCCCGCGTGTTTTTGGGCCAAGGCTAACTCTTTATCAGTTTTGCCTGGACCAGTAAACAAAATCTGCCTAGCGCCCGCCTGAAGCGCGAGATCCAGTTCCCTGCCGCTTGAGGCATCGAGTCCCCAGCCGCGCTTCACCGCGGTTCGCAAAATATGCGGATGATAGTTAGTTTTGATCGCGTAAAAAAATCTGCTTTGCCGAAGCGGTTTGCGAAATCCTGATTCAAACTCGCCAATTGATTTGTTTAGCTCGGCATCATCAATTAAATAAAACGGTGTTTCGTTTTTTTTCGCGATAGCTAAAATTTTGGATTTCTTGCGCCACACCGAATCGGCCACATGCCGCAGGCTGCCAGTCTCATGATGCTGTTTGCTTTTGAGAAATTGAGTAATCAAATCCATAGCAGCCCTGATTATAACAAAAAGCACCTCTTTTGAGATGCCTTTTGTTCTGGAGCGGGTAAGGGGAGTCGAGCCCTATCTCGTTTACAATTCTTGACTTTTCGAACGCATGCCCTATACTATAAATATGCGTACCGATAAAGAGCAAGCTATTAAATTGAGATTAAAGGGGAGGAGTTATTTAGAGATTAAACAAGCTCTAGGAATACCTAAATCAACACTCGCTGGATGGCTTGGCAACATTATTCTTTCTCCTGACAAGAAAAAGAAGATTGCGACAAGATCATATGCAAAATCTATGGAAGGTTTATTAAAGAGAAATAGAAATCAAACACTGCTTGCAAAAAAAAGAATGGTTGATTTACGAAATCAAGGGGCTTCTGAAATTGAAAAACTAACAAGACGTGATTTATTAATATTGGGCTCTTCTCTATATTGGGCAGAAGGTTACAAAAGGCCGAATATCAGAAATGGGAAAGAAGTCACTTATCATGCAGTTTCAATGACGAACTCTGATCCATTGCTTGCCAAGGCGTTCACAAAATTTTTAATAGAATTTTGCAATGTTCCTTTAGAAAAGATTAAAGCTAGTTTACGATTGTTCAGCCATCTTAATGAAAGTGAATCCAAGAATTTTTGGAGTAAGACAATAGGGATTCCATTAGCTAATTTTCAAAAAACTTATTATGGAATCAGTAAATCAAGCTTGGGGAAAAGACCATATAACCGTTTACCGTATGGAGTAATCCAGATTGTTGTAGCAGATACGCGGATGTTTCATCGGATAATGGGACATATTGAAGGAATTAAAAAGTTAGTGTAAAATAAGTTAGTTCGTTAACAATTT
>Ga0156209_121_pt1 | contig 16133 bp, 11 predicted proteins | sample RifCSPlowO2_12_FD_107862 | JGI IMG/M metagenome (GOLD analysis project Ga0156209, IMG submission 107862) | Candidatus Doudnabacteria bacterium RIFCSPLOWO2_12_FULL_47_12
TACAAGATTAGGAATTAATACCTTAATCATAACCTGTACCATTTGGCTTATATTACCCAGCGGCCTCGTATTGACAGCGCTGTTTTTTTTTGCTATAATGTATACACAAAGCTTGTAAAACGGCTTTGAAACAAAAACAAAATCCAATAAAAACAATGCCACGACGCAAAAAACCCACGGTGTGGGAAGCTCTCAATGAGCCGGTAATTCATGTCAGTGAAAAACAGGCGAAAGAAATTTTTCTAGCCTGTGTTATCATTGTCTTTTTTTCTTGGGTCGCTCCTTACTGGGATGGTTCAAGTTCCACGGTATACGCGAGCGAAACTGTTTTTGATCAAATGGCTGCTGTAGAAAAGCCAGCGACTTTTGCTTCATTGGAAAGCGGCATGGTGGCAGGCGCTCAAATAACCTCTGGGCCAACCGCTCCGAAATGGTATGTGGTCGTGGAAGAAATGCCTGATGCTCTTGTCGAGTCGTTCGCGGCAGGCGCCGGTGAAGTTCTGGATATTTCGAACCAAGTGGGCGACTTCGTGGAGTTTTATCAGCCAGGCGTGGACGCGGTCTGGAACGCGTGGCTTGATTTAATGATGGACCCGGCACCGGTTGCGTACTAGCATAACAATCGACCCTGATAAAAGTCTGGCAGTTGCCAGACTTTTTTGATAAGATTGCTCTATGTTTAAAAGCGTTGATCCCAAACCAAATTTCCCCAAAATTGAAGAAGATATTCTTCGGTTCTGGGAAGACAATAAAATTTTCGAGAAGAGCCTTGCGCAGACCAAAGACGGTGAACCATTTACTTTTTATGATGGGCCACCGTTTGCAACAGGACTGCCGCATTACGGACACATCCTTGCTTCTACAATCAAAGATGTAATTCCACGCTATCAAACCATGAAAGGCAAATACGTTCGGCGTTGTTGGGGCTGGGATTGTCATGGCTTGCCGATTGAAGAAATCGTCGAGCGAATGTTGAAAATTTCTGGAAAGAAACAAATCGAAGAATTGGGGATTGCAAAATTTAACGAAACTTGCCGTAGCAAAGTTTTAGAATACGTTTCTGAATGGAAGAAGACTGTCACGCGCATTGCACGTTGGACAGAGTTTGATGATTCTTATAAGACGATGGACCGCTCTTACATGGAATCTGTCTGGTGGGCATTCAAAGAAATCCATGACAAGGGCTTGGTGTATGAAGGAAGGAAAGTTTTACTTTACTGTCCCCGATGTGAAACTCCGGTTTCAAATTTTGAAGTAGCCATGGACAATAGTTACAAAGATGTCACAGAGGAAGCCGTTACAGTCAAATTTAAAATCAAGGATCAAGATAATACTTACCTTCTTGCTTGGACTACTACGCCTTGGACTTTGCCCGGCAATGTCGCCCTCGCCGTCGGAAAAGATATTGATTATGTAAAAGTAAAAAACAACGAAGAATTTTTTATTGTTGCCAAGGACAGGCTTTCCGTCATTGCGAGCGGCAGCGAAGCAATCTCTAAAATCAAAGGTAAAGATCTTATTGGTTTTGAATATGAACCCTTGTTTGAAATACCTGAAATGGCAGAAAACAAAAACTCTTATAAAGTATATGCTGCAGACTTTGTAAATACAGAGGAAGGTACCGGCATCGTTCATACAGCGGTAGTGTACGGAGAAGACGACTATGCTTTAGGAATCAAAGAGTCATTGCCGGTTGTGCCGCTACTGGACGAAAAGGGTAGATTCAACGAGAAGTCCCCTGAATTTATCCGTGGCCAATATTTCAAAGACGCGGAAAAATTCATCAAGAAAGATTTAGAAGAGAGAGGTTTGTTTTTTGAGCGGAAAATGCATCAGCATTCGTATCCACACTGCTGGCGCTGTGGGAACGTGCTTTTTTATAATGCAATCCCAGCGTGGTTCATCGATATTCAAAAGATAAAGAAAAAACTACTGTCGTCGAATAAAAAACAGATAAACTGGTATCCGGAACATCTCAAGCATGGGCGTTATGAGAAGAGCGTTGAAGCGGCACCCGATTGGAACATTTCCCGCAATCGCTATTGGGGGAACCCGATTCCAGTTTGGAAATGTGCGGACTGCGGTAAAAACACAGTCATTGGCAGCATTGCCGAACTCGAAAAGAAGGCAATGTCAGGATTTAAATCTGACATGGACCTGCACAGGCCTTATATAGATGAGGTCATCGTTAAATGCGATCACTGCGGGAAAGCTGCGCAAAGAATCACAGAAATTTTTGATTCTTGGGTGGAGGCCGGATCTATGCCATTTGCCGAGCTTCACTATCCTTTTGAGAACAAAGATGTCTTTGAATCGCGGTTTCCGGCACAGTTTGTTGCTGAATACATTGCGCAGACTAGAGCCTGGTTTTATGTCATGCATGTTATTTCAGAAATCCTCTTTAAAAAAGCCCCGTTTGAAAATGTGGTTACCACCGGTACAATACTTGCCGAGGATGGGTCTAAAATGAGCAAATCAAAAAACAATTATCCAGATCCGGCGTTAGTCATGGAAAAATACGGAGTAGATTCTCTTCGATTTTATCTCATGAATTCCGTGGTTATGCAAGCCGATAATTTGAATTTCAGCGAAAAGGACCTTGCTACTTCCTACCGCAAAATAGTGTTGATTCTCTGGAATGTTTACAATTACTTTGTGAGTTATGCTAACGAAGCTAACTGGGAGTTTAACATTCAGGAACATGAACAGCTTTTGGAAAACCCCAAGAATTTATTGGACGAATGGATACTAACAAGACTTCAGGATACGACGTTAAAATTAACCGAATATTTAGACGACTACGATACTGTCCATGCTACTCGCGAGCTCGAATCTTTTGTTAACGAATTGTCGACGTGGTATTTACGCCGTTCACGTGGCAGAAACGATGAGGCGTTTTTTGCAACGATGTATCGCTGTTTGATCACAGTTTCCAAGCTCGCGGCTCCTGTGATGCCATATATTTCCGAAGTGATTTATAAAAACCTCCGTCTCACTGACCATGCCGAGTCAGTACATCTGACTACCTGGCCGGAAGCAAAAAAGTTGTCTAAAAAGCACCAGGAAATTCTCGTACAAATGCAGGAACTGCGAAAAATCGTGGAAGAGGTGCACGCGCTTCGCGCGAAAGCCGGTATTAAGCTTCGCCAACCCCTTGCCAGGCTCACCGTCAGTTCCAAACTGCCGGCAGGCTTGCTGGATATTCTCAAGGACGAGGTTAACGTCAAAGAAATTGCCTACGGCGAGAATCTGGCGCTTGATACAAAACTCGACGCTGGTCTCAAACTCGAGGGCTTGACTGCGGAATTAACCCGGCAAATCCAGAGTTTGCGCAAGGAGCTCGGCATGAGGATCGGAGAAATGGCTGATTTATATTATGAGACAGACTCTGATATGATAAAAAAAGCCATAACCTTGGTTGATAAAAAGAAAACTTATCTGACGAGCGTTCAGTCTGGAATCAAGGATATGACTGCTAAGGAAACACAAATCGAAGGCAACATACTGCGGCTATGTATACAAAGTACACAGGGATAATATTGAAGAAACACCCGTTTGGAGAAGCAGACGAGCTCTTGACCGTGTTTACCCGCGAAGCAGGAAAGATCCGCTGCAAAGCGGTATCCTCGAGAAAAACCACCAGCAAGCTGGCTGGCCACCTCCAGAGTTTGAATGAAGTGGAATTTGAGGTGGCCTCTGGCCGGCGAGCGGCAGGGTCGCTGCCAGTGCTGGTCTCGGTCAGAGCGATGAGCATCAACAGCTATCTGCGGCAGAATCTGCGGAAATTCGCCTATGCTTTGGTCGGCATCGAAACCTTGTACCGCCTGACCGGCGATCGCGAGGAAAATACTGGCGCTTATGAAGAGCTTCGTAAATTCCTCAGAGATCTCGGTGAGTCGCTCGATGAAAATATCGCGGTTAGAAAATTTCAGCTAAACATTTTGGCTGCGTCCGGTTACCAGTTTCCTGAAGCCTTCGCTCTGCCGCTGACGCGCGAAAAGGAAGCCAAGATTGACCGCTTCATTGATTATGTTTTGGAGCGGGAAATAAAATCTGCCAAAGTTTTAGACAGTCTCATTTAGCACAAGCTAAAAAGCTCCTATATGGAACAACAACCTAACTTTGAAACACAAATATCGCCAGCTTCGCCTAATTTTTACAGACGGCACACACGAAGCATTTGGCTGACTCTGCTTACTATTGCTTTGGCAGTGGCCGCGATTCTCTCCTATATTTTATTTTTCCGCAAAACTGAGCCGCCGCGACAATACGCCGGCGATATCAGGCTCGAGATCAAAGCGCCGGCAGAATCAGTTTCCGGAAGCGAAATCTCTTATGAAGTGTCTTTTGAAAATCTGTCCAATGCCAAGCTTACGCAGCTTTCCTTGGAGATGTTTTATCCGCAGGGGTTCAGTTTCGTTGATTCTACGCCAGATTTTGACGCAGGCAGCGGCGCAGAAGGTAGAAGATACACCTTTAGTGATTTGCGCGAAGGAGGAAAAGAAAAACTGATTATTGTTGGGAAGCTGGAAGGAAATATTCAGGAAATAAAAAGCGTTACTGCCAAGCTGCACTATGTGCCGGAAAATTTCGACTCTTTCTTTTTGGCGACGGCTGACGCTTCAACTGTTGTGCTGGCCCCAGACATTACCATGCGCATCAACGCTCCGGCCCATCTCATTTCCGGTGAAAGGATCAAATATGATATTGAGGTAACCAATGTTTCAGGAAAGGATTTTGAAAGCCTTGTGCTAAAGCTTGCCTATCCGCCGGCATTTAGTTTTCTCTCCGCGCAGCCTGCCCCCAACCGTGAGGAAACTGAATGGGATATTACAAACCTGGCGTTTGGCCAGCGGCGCACGATCACTGTCGAAGGGCGTCTCACTGAGGAACCAGGCAGAGACGTTTATCTGCAGGCAGAACTTTTCGTGACCCGGGGTGGCGAACGTTTATCCGCTGGGAGGAGCTATGCGTTTACCAAAATGCTTGACGCGCCTCTTCAGCTTCAGATGAGTCTCGCGGGCGGCGAGGGCACTGTGCTTCCGGGTGAGATGCTGGAATACAAGATTGACTACGAAAATATCGGGGCGGTGGGCTTGAGTAATGTAAACATCGTTATGGTTTTTGAGTCAACGGTTTTTGATCTCACTCGCGCTCAGAGCGCTCGCGGCCAGATTCGCAGAAATGAAATGGTTTGGCTGCCGGCAGTGGTGCCGGAACTGCGAACAGTAAATCCCGGCCAGCGCGGGCAGTTTACTGTGCGCGTCCCTATTCGCAAGGAAAGCGAGATCACGCAAAAAAATCCATCAGCCATTACGCGTGTCGAGTTTAGCGCGGATGAGCTGTCTGAAACTATCAGCGGTAATCGGCTGAGCTTTAAGGTTGGTACCAACCTGACAGTGAGCGCGGACGTGACGCATCTGACTGGTCCGCGCAATCCGCAAGTTGGCCAGACTTCGGTTTACGCGGTTGCTCTTACAGTGCGAAACTCGGTGAGTGATGCTGATAATGCTGAGCTCGTTGCCACTCTGCCGCGCACTGACGCAACTATTCTTCTTGATTCGATCATGCCCGATGATGAAAAAGCCAATGTGCAGTATCTGGCAACAGCAGGCACGCTGCGTTGGAATCTTGGTAAAGTTTTCGCCTTCTCCGGCACTCTTCACAATCCTCGAGCCATAACTTTTCAAATTTCACTCACTCCGGAAAGCGCAGACTCGGGAAATTATTTATTGCTTACTGACATAGAGGCAAGCGGCCTGGATACCTTTACGGGGGAGGGTATATTCTCGAGCAAGATCAGAGAGCTGCAGACTAGATAGCAGTTAGCTAATACGTTTTTTTACCTTACCAGGTATTTCATGGGGTTCAGGTATGAGCTGTTTTTTTTGATCTCAAAATGCAAGTGGGGGCCTGTTGACCTGCCGGTTGAGCCAGAAACCATAATCTGCTGGCCTTGGGCCACGGATTCGCCGGCCGATACCAGCAGTTTTGAGGCGTGGGCGTATCTGGTTCTCATGCCGTTGCCGTGGTTGATGAGGACGGTGTTGCCGTAGCCGGTTTGCCAGCCCGAGATCTCAACGATGCCGTCCGCCGCGGCCACCACCTGGCAGTCTCGGCAGGGAACGTCGATGGCGCGGTGTTTGGACCAAAAACTTTGCGACAAGCGGTACGCAGCAGGCATTGGCCAGACAAATCCGCTTGAGGCGGACCCGCCTGTGTAGGTTTCCGGTACAGTGACACGCTTGTAGTCTTCTTTCTTGAGATCAGCAAGGTACTGCTGTCTTTGCGGAGTCGGCGGTTTCGGGAGCGCGCCATTCGGGATGATTATTTCTTCGCCAGGAAAAATATGGTCTTCGATTTCAATCTCGTTGTATTCAAGGACCGTCTCGAGATCAACGCCGTATTTTTTGGAGATGGCATCAAGACTTTCGCCGTCCTTGATGATATGCTTCACGCCGGTAGTCGGCAGGATCCTGAGCTGCTGGCCAGGTTTTATGATTGATGCTGAATCCAGACCATTTTCATCAAGGATAGTGCGTTCGCTAACATTGAACACGGAAGCGATTCGCGCTACAGTGTCGCCGCCTTGCACTTGGTAGACTTCGATATCTCTGTTGCCAGAAAGACCGCCACTGCCGGCAGGGTTTGGTTTCATCAGCGCCACTCCGGAAAGAGTAGGCAGTGCGGTTGATTCAACATTTCCCGCTTCCTCGGCTTTTATTGACGCAGCCAGGACTTGTTTTTCCAAAGAATAGTTGCCAGTTAGTCTGAGGTTCACCATGGCAAATGATTCGTGGAGCTTGGGGTTGAGATCAGGATTTTCTTGCAAATAGGCAAAAAGCAAACTTTTATCAGACGCTGTCGCCTGGTCCAGGTTTGCCTTGAGCATGAGATTTCCACCCACGGTGACCACCATGATAATGGCCAAAACGAGCTCGACCGCGAAATGGGAATGATAGTTATTAAGTTTGAGGAGATTTATGAATTGGCTAAATTTAGCCATTTGGTTGGCCGCTCCAGTAGTAGTTCGAGGGGTTTTATCGAGACTGCTACTGTCGGTTGCAGTAGGTGGTGAAAATCCAATATTCCACAACAATTAGGCCTTTAACCTATCGGACTTTCACTACCTGGTTAGTATCTTTTAGATCAGGGTATTACGCTAGAAAATCTATCATTTGCAGGGGCTGCGGTCAAGGGGATAAGGTCGCTTAAATGAGCCGCTAACTGCAAGATTCTACTGTTGTTTAAGCGAAAAAACTGTCAAGTTTGAATTGTGTACAAAAAAATAATTTTGGCTTATTTAAGCGAATTTTCAATTTTCAATGATCAATTTCCAATTTTGAAAATTTAAGAATTGAAAATTCAATGAAAATTGTAAATTGGTAATTGAAAATTATGATATAGTCTTCAATATATGAACGAGCTTTTAAAAAATCTTAATAGCCGTCAGAAAGAAGCCGTGACCGCTCCTCTTGGTCCGGTTTTGGTCTTGGCCGGAGCAGGCAGCGGCAAAACTCGCGCGCTCACCATGCGGATCGCTTACCTGATAAAGGAAAAGCTATTCAAACCGGAAGAGATTCTCGCGTTGACCTTTACCAACAAAGCCGCTGGAGAAATGAAGGAGCGCATCGCCAAACTACTTCCTACCAGCTACAAGCAACAAGCTGGTATCACCATGGGGACGTTTCATTCCGTAGGCTTGCGCATCCTCAGGATGGAGATAGAAAAACTGGGCGGGGGGTATGACCGAAACTTTACTATATATGATAGCGATGACAGTATGCGGCTCGTCAAGCAAATTGTTTTGGAACTGGGTTTGTCAGAAAGCTTTCGCCCGCAGGTTTTTTCCTATTATATTTCTGCCGGAAAAAACAAATTGATTCAGCCAGGGGAAATGTCCCTCGATAATGAATATCTCGAACAGAGCCTCTCGCGGGTTTGGAAAGAATATGAAAAAAATCTGCGGGAGAACAATGCGCTCGATTTTGATGATTTGCTTATTTTGACATACCAGCTGCTGTCCGAAGTCCCGGCAGTTTTGCAAAAATACCAAAGCCGTTTTCAATACGTTTTGGTTGACGAATATCAGGATACCAATCACGTGCAATACATGCTTCTCAAAAAACTAACAGCCAAACATGGCAATCTATTCGTGGTGGGTGATGATGCGCAAAGCATTTATGGCTTTCGCGGCGCCAACATGCAAAACATTCTCGATTTTAAAAAAGACTACCCCAAGGCCAAGGTGGTGATGCTCGAGCAAAACTACCGTTCCACCAAGCCCATCCTGGATGTGGCCAATGAGGTGATCAAGCTTAGCCCATTTCAATATGAAAAGGCGCTATGGACTGATAACCTCCAGGGCGAAAAGGTTAATCTTTATGAGGCCTCAGACGAACTTGATGAGAGCCGTTTTGTGCTCAGGCAGCTGGTCGGCGAGCAGCAGGTACTTGAAGAAGAGGAAGAAGAATACCGCGATCCCGTGGAATTCCCGGGGGAAACGCCTATTCTCGACAGTTTTATGGCGAAGCTGAAACGCCGCCGGTTTGGCATGCGGCCGCGGTTTGTGGCCAGGGAACTTCCCGACGATCTCAAAGACTGCGTGATTTTATATCGGACGCATGCCCAGTCGCGGCCGCTAGAGGAAATGCTCGTTGGTTCCGGTATCCCATATCAGATTGTGGGCGGTATCAAATTTTATGAAAGGCGGGAGATCAAAGACGCGCTTGCGTATCTGCGGCTTATGCAAAACCCCCGTGACCTGGTGAGTCTCGAGCGGGTGATCAACCTGCCCGCCCGCGGCATTGGCAAAAGCGCGTTTCGGGGGATTGCCAAAGAACTGGAGAATTACGGTCATGATTTTCAGCGCGTGTCTTTGAATATTGGCAAATTTGGTTTGCAAAACAAAGCCGAAAATGGCGCCAGAGAGTTTTTTGATTTGCTGCACCGCGCCCGCGAACTGCCCCAATCAAACAGTGTCTTGGATGTGATGCAGCTTATCCTCAAGGGTTCCGGATACAAAGACCTGTTTTTGAAGGAAGGGCGCGAAGGCGAAGAGCGCTGGGAAAATGTGGAAGAGCTTTTTAACGTTGCTGGCAAATTTGGCAAGCTGCCTTGGCCCGCAGGACTCGAGGCGATGCTCGAAGAGGTAGCGCTGATGTCTGATCTTGATCGCGTAGAAGAACAAACTAATAAGCTGACGCTGATGACCCTGCATTCGGCCAAGGGCCTCGAATTCGGCAAGGTATTTTTTGTCGGCCTCGAGGAAGGGATTTTGCCGCACACCAGAAGCTTGCTGTCGCCTCAAGAAATCGCGGAAGAGGTTAGGCTCGCTTATGTTGGTATCACCAGAGCGCGAAAGATTCTCTATCTTAGTTATGCGCGCGCAAGACAGAGTTACGGGGAGATCAAAAAATCGGTTCCTTCACGCATTCTTAAAGCAATCCCAGGAAAGATGATAAATAAGTTAAGCTAATTTAAAATGCAAAATGTAAATCTCAAAATGACAATTAAAAATTTTAAAATTTAACACTGTCATTTTACATTTTGATTTTTCAACTTTACATTCTGTTTTCACCATGGATATAGATCAGTTAAAATCCGAACTCTCCAGGTTTGGAATAAAGCCGAAAAAGACTCTCGGCCAGAATTTTTTGGTCTCCGAGGAAATTCTAAGTGAGATTGTCGCCGCGGCAGAGTTAACGCCAGACGATACAGTGCTCGAGATTGGTCCCGGGCTAGGTGTGCTCACCAGCGCGCTCGGAGAGCGAGCGGGCCTGGTGCTCGCCGTTGAGAAAGACAAAAAAATTTATTCTGTGCTACGAAAATTATTCAAGAATAAAAAGAACGTGAAGATTATAAATGAAGATGCATTGTTTATGGATTTTTCTGTCATCCTGAACTCGATTCAGGATCCAGACTGGATTCCGGATCAAGTCCGGAATGACAAACACTTGGATTATAAAGTTGTTGCTAATATCCCGTATTATATAACGGGAAAATTATTACAGAATTTTCTTACCTCAGACCATAAGCCATCGCTTATGGTTTTGCTTTTGCAAAAAGAGGTCGCGGAGCGAATCGTCGCAAAGCCCGGCAACATGTCGATTCTTTCCATCAGCGCCCAGCTTTACTGTGACCCTGACGTTGTAACTATTGTCGGCAAAGAAAATTTTTACCCGCCCCCACAGGTTGACTCTGCCGTAGTGCGCTTGCGCATACTAGACAAGCCGCGCCTGGCCGTTGAAGAGAAGAAATTTTTTCAGCTGGTGAAAATTGGGTTTGCGGGCAAGCGCAAGCAGCTGCAAAACAACCTCTCCAATGGATATCAAAAGGGAAGAGACTACAAAACAATGCTTGAAGAGCTCGGGATCAACCCGCTCGCGCGGGCTCAAGACCTGTCTTTGGAGGATTGGGCGAGATTATATAAAGCTCTAATTGACAATCAAAAACCGGCAGATATATAATTGATATATGGACAAAAAAGATCTTGAACAAATCAGACAAATTGTTAAAGAAGAGACGACCAGTGTCGTAAATACGGCATTAAGTGAATTCTGGGAAGGCAACTTGGAACCCGCCTTTGATGTTCTTAACGAGAGACTGGATGTAGTGGAGACCAAACTTGATAAAGCTCTATATGCAGAAGTCGTTCATCTTGAGGCCCGCATAAAACGACTCGAAGAAAAGGTCGGAATCACTCATCAGCACAGTAAATAATTCCAACAAGTCTGCTACCGAAAAAATCTTGACAGAGTCAAGATTTTTTGCTATAATATATGTAGTTTAAAGTGAGTTTCTGAAACAAAAAACCAAGTAAATCATAACAAAATGCCTTTAATTCCGAGCGAATTATTGTTTCGTGGCGGTAATGTACCCAAATTCAGGAAATTTTTTATTCCTATCGGGATTTTTATTATTGCGCTTGCAACCGCTAGCGCTTTTTATTTTTTTTCCAAAAATGCCGGTAACGCTGATAACCAGACAGCAAACTCTACTGGACCGCGCACCCTGCCCAAATCCTGGCTGGTAAAATATTTTTTGACCGAAGATGAAAACGCGCCGCACGTCGGCGGTCCGGCAAGCGATCCTGACAACGATGTCCTGTCCAATTATCTCGAATACATGTACGGCACTGATCCGACAAAAGAGGACACGGACAACGACGGCGAGATTGACAGCTTTGAGGTCGCCTTCGGCAGAAATCCGAACGGCGAGGGGATGTTAGCGCTTGGCGCGAGCCAAAAAGATTTGATAAAAGATTACATCGCGAGCAGCGAAAAGCTTTCTGATTTTACTGAGGAAAAAGTTTTAGGAGAGATCCAGGAGATGTTTAATCCGGACCAGCAGGTAGCGCTGGATCTTCCGCAAGATCGGGAGATCATTTTGACGAAACAAAACGATGTACCTGCGTTTGAAAAATATTATAACGAGACCAAGGACCTGACAGCGGTGGCCGAAGATGAGGGGGGCGCGATTGCCCAGCGCCTGTTCGATAATATGACGGACGAAGAGATAAACGTTTACATCGCAAGACTTGAGGCGGCCCAGCAAACGCTGTTGCAAACCCCCGTGCCGGCTCAGATCGTTAATATTCATAAATTGAAAATTGCAGGACTGCGTGCCGGCATCAAACTGTTTGAACTGGCGCGTGATAATTATCAGCCAGGAGTTGAAGACAAACAGTTTTGGTCTGATATTTTTTCGCAAATGGTTGCCATACAGCAGTCCGAAGATCTTGAGCTTGCGACTTGGCGCGAGCTTGGTTTGAAACTCAAAGACACAGGAGGCATATAAATGCAATTCAAAAATCAAAATTCAAAAATCAAAATTGTTTTATCTTCTCTTCTGTTGCTAATCGTTTTATTCGGTAGTCTTTTCAGCTTTCAAAGTACTCGTGCGCAAGAGGTGGGAGATCTGCTCCAGGATCCATATTTTGGCGGTATGCTGTTTCTCAAGCAGCTCAAGATCTGCTGGATCGCGGCTGGCATCTTTCCGGTTCCAGTGCCATTTCAATACAACGCTGTTGGCAGATGCAAAGAGGGGGAATCAACTCCAGAATGTGTAACAAGACTAAACACGGAATTCAGAACAGGCGATCGCGATTCAAGCACCATCAAAACTTTTTACCACCTGTTTCTGATTTCACAAACCAAAGATCGCAAGCGCCGCGAAAAGAGCGCATACGTTCTCGGCAACATGATTCCCCAAGGCGACGATGCGTTTCGTCAGCCATGCAAAAATAAAGCAAAGCTGCCGAACGCGGACGGTCTTGAGACGCAAATCGGGACCGGATGTAAATACGGCGAGGAACCGGGACAGCCTGCAAAATGCAAAGTATGAAACTAAACACCAGAAAATTTATTGCTGCTTTGGCGCTCACCTCAACGGTGGGACAAGGTTTGTTGTTTACGGATCTCCGGCCGGTTCAAGCGCAAGACGCGTCCATACCGACACACGTCAAGCAGGATGACACCAAGACTTTTCAAGAGATCGTCAAAGCTGGAATCACGGCCGCTGCAAACAGCGCGTTTCGGACCGCGTACACGAAGTTTTTGCGAACCTACAAAGAGAAATTTGGGATCAAAAGCGCCTTGCTTTATCAAGATGCTTTAGTTGAAAGCAAAACCCTTGTTGATTCTCTGCGTTCGCAATATGGGAATGACGCGGTCAGTGTTACAGGATCGTCTGCCTCGACATCCACCCTGGCTACCGCTGGTACTGTGCTCGATATCGTGAATCAGTTTGAAGCCTTGCCTCTGAACACCGGTTTGACTGGGCAAACCATCACTGACCTGGCCATCAAAGAAATGCGCGAGCAAAATCCGGAGCAGCGCGAAAGAAATATTCAAAAATTGATTGTCGGCGCTTCAGCCATGTTCTCTGCTTCTATTTCTTGCGGCGGCATTAACGAGCGAGCCTTGGATAACACTGCCCGGTATTTAGCTGCGGCTTCCACTGGTGTGAGGTCGCGCGATATCAACCCGAGAGACGCGCTTCGTTTTTATCAGGATATGGCCAGGTTTGGCAATCCATATTCGAGCAAAGAATTTTGGAAGCTTGAACTGCAGTCTCTCGGGTCCCAGCATGACGCGAAAGCGCGCAAGGCTGCGGAACTGGAGATGAGCAGTCCAGGACTCAAAGCCTCTCAAACCCGCGATGGTAGCGGGCGGCTGCAAACCAATCAGGCGTTGAACCTCATCAGTGTTGGGCAGGAAAATGCCAATGCCGCATTGTATAATTTTTCTATTTTTGCCAGCACAGGTTCTACCTACGATTCAAGTTCATTTACGAGTTTTGCCACGAGTGTAATTAGCGAACATTTGCCAGGATTTATCGCAGGCAAATTCGGCGGTTTCCTTGGTGACCTTCTTGGAGACCGTGCTTCAAAATTGCAGGAGACTATTACCAAGACAGTCAGTGCGGTCTCCACAAATATGGTTAACACCTATGTAAAGGGGTTATTTGAACAGGTCGCGAATGATATTTTCCAAGGCGAGGTAATATCAGAAAGCAACGGTTGCAGAGGCGGCAGGCCGGGCCGCGCTCAGTTTGACGCTGCAGAGCGCCAGTTCCAGGGACTCACTTCGCAGGTCGCAGGACAGGCGGAAGCAGCGATAATCTTTAGCGCTGACCCGGAAGAAATAATCAAGGGCGAAACCGTAAAGCTGACCTGGGACGCGAGCCTGCTTGGCGAAAATCTCAGCGTGACGCTTACCGGCGGGGGAGTGTCAGGCCCCGTTGCTGATTACGGCAATACAACGGATAAACTTGATCGAACCACAACCTACACGCTGCGCGTCACTGGTCCAAATGGTTTGGACAAAAGCGCGAGCATTACCGTCAATGTCGACGACAGCGTGGCAATATTTGAAGCAATGCCGACAGCCCAGGAAAAGGGCCGCAAGGTGCGCATCAGCTGGAATATCCGTCCCATCAGTGATTCAGAAGAGGTTCTCATCTTCAATCCTGCAACCGGCGAGGCTCTGCAAGGCGGAGAGCCAGATGATGGACTGCCCACACCAGGACTTTGGTGCTATGGTGTAAACAGTGACGTTCAGTTTGAAATGCAGGTGCCCACAAACAATGATGACCTCTATGTGCAAACAGTGAGCGTGAGCGCGCTCGATCCGTCCGCGAAAGATTTTTCGTTTGATGCTGATGACACGAGTCTGGCGCCAGGAGAGACGGCAACGATAAGCTGGGGCGTTTCAGGATATGATCAAGTCGTGGTGCGGCTCAACGGGCAAGACGTCGGTTTTGACGGCTCGCAAAGCGTGGGGCCGGGCACCTACACTCTCGAGGTTGCCGAATCAAATGGCTGCGGCACACTGGCCGAGCAAACCATAGTCATCAGTTCTGAGACCGTAGTTACCACTTCATTATTGCCAAGGGAATGATCGGACTGGCCAAAACAAAAACACTAAAACTCTCCGCAGTATTTTTGCTTGCGCTTTTGGTTTTGCAGTTTGTTCCAGGGCTAGTACAGGCAGCCCTCTATGATCCCAAAGATCTGACATTTACGATCACAACGGATCATAATTTCTATAGAACTTATGTTGGTGGCTCGGCAATAGTCATAAAAGCGACTGTAAGTCAATCAAATAATCCCCCAGTAGTGGTTGGCGACGAAATTGATCGAACAGCTAAGCCAAACCCAGACATTGCCGGGTTCTATGCCGCTGTTGTCGGAAAAGGTGCTTCAGACCTTTGTGGCTTCACAGGGTGTAATTTTGAATCTCATAGTGGAAATTCATTTACAAACAGCCGGTCCGAGGAGCCTCTGCCTGTAACATTTAACATTCCAATTGATACCGAAGAGAATCAACCAGACGAAGAAGAAACAGTAAAAACACGTGAACTGTGGGTCTTCCCAGTTTTAGATTTGAGTACGGATTGGACACATGAGCCATTTACGAATAATCCAGCGACAGTGACTATAGCGGTTTATTCGAATCAAGAAGTTTTCAATGCCGCCGCTGCGGCAGCAAACATTGATCCTGGAAATTTTTTGTCTCAAGGCGCTGGGGTCACTGCGACTACAGGGGGAGCAGAAAAAGGAATCTTTGGCGGTAGAGTGGCGGATTTTTTGGGAGGTTCACTCCTGAGTTTGGTTAATGCGATTTTGACAGTTATTGTCGGGATACTGCGAGTTGTTATTTGGCTGCTAGCCACTTATATTATTTTACCCCTACTCGAAGTCACTCTTTCGATGGACGCCGCAAACATTGCTTCAGCTATTCAGTTTGGCTGGACCATTGTTCGCGATTTAGTAAATATGCTATTTATTTTAGTTTTGATTATCCTTGGTTTTGCGACCATTTTGAGAATAGAGAGTTACAATTACCGCCACATTCTAGTCGAACTTATAATAATGGCCGTCTTGGTCAATTTCAGCCTCGTGATCGCTCGAATTATCATCCAGATTGCTGATCTCGTGCAGTTTGCTTTTTTGCCCCAAGGGGAAGGAATGGCCGGGGTGAGATATCTTTTTCAAGTTTTGATCAACGATCAAACCAAAGAGGCGATTAATGGTTTATCTTTTACAACATCAGGGGCGCTAGCCGCGACAGCTAGCATTCTGTTTCAATTTATTTTGGAGCTCGGCGTGATTATCACATTTGGCGCTCTAGCTGTTTATACCCTGATCAGAATAGTCGCGCTTTGGATCCTCATGATCCTTTCACCGTTTGCGTACGCGCTGCGCATTCTGCCTGCTACGCACCATCAAGCAGAAGAATGGTGGCACAATTTTTTGAAATACGCTTTTTTTACTCCTATCATTGCTTTTTTCTTACGCCTGACAATCGAGTTGCATTCTAGAGGTTTAGCTATTACTCAAGGGTCCTCGTTTGGTTCAAAGAATATATCGGGCGACATTCAAACACATTTAGCGCAGGTTAGCTCTAGTGGCGAAGTTCCTCTCAAAGCGTCTTTGGAACTTATAATAATTTACGTTGTTGTTCTTGCTTTCATGTGGGCGGGTATCATTGTCGCCAACAAACTCGGCATCTACGGCGCGGATATGGTAACAGATTTTGCCAAGAAAGGCATTGCTGCTCCATTTGTGCTTGGGAAAAGAGCTTTGGTGGGGAAACATGCAATGGAAGAATTTGGAGGTCTGGCAGGTT
>Ga0156209_129_pt2 | contig 13999 bp, 16 predicted proteins | sample RifCSPlowO2_12_FD_107862 | JGI IMG/M metagenome (GOLD analysis project Ga0156209, IMG submission 107862) | Candidatus Doudnabacteria bacterium RIFCSPLOWO2_12_FULL_47_12
CGACAGGAAGGTGCTGGATTTATTCTTTCAAATATATAGCATAATCCCTATTCCCAACTGCGCCTTCGCCGCAAATTCCATCATTTATATATTCCCCTGTACTATTCAAAATTGCCCACGCCTATTGCGCCTTGTTAATTCTGAAGGCATTAAACAAAATTTAAGGACAAGTGCTGCTAAGTGGAATGGTATTATTACCAATGTACACATCATCGGCACTGTAAAGCACTCCATCTGGTCCGGCAGATTTGATGGTATCTAAAGTGCAGTTGCCGAGACCGCCTTCTCCTTCGTTTTCATCAAGGCCATAGGGACTGCCCCACGGATCGCGCGTCATTTTATCCAAACCAGAAAAACCAGAGGCGGTTTGAATAGTTGTTAGAGCGTTTACCCAATTGGTATAACAGGAATCAGTAACCGGAATGTTTCGAATATCTCGCCCGCGGCAGGCACAATCACTACACCAACTACCGGTAATAAAGGAACCCAAACGGCCTTTTTCCCCTTGGGCAGCTTGAGCGGCCTTTACGAACTGATTGAGCTCTGCCTGCGCTTTGGCGATCTTGGCTTTATCCCGCGCACTGTTCAGCGACACCAAAACCACGCTCGCCAACAGGCCGATGATGGAGATGACCACCAGGAGTTCGATTAATGTGAATCCTTTTTGTTTCATAGCTCCCGAGAATTGACTCTATCCTGATTCTACCCCCCCACAACTAAAAGTCAATTGAAAAGCCCGCGCCAAGTCAACGGTTCACACAGCATTTGAGCCCTTGAGGCAACAAAAAAACTCGGAGTTGAGAATATTTCCAAACTTCTAGAAGTCACAATCAGTCCAGCAAGGGAACAGTGTGCCTTAATTTTTACCAAAGCACTGTCGAGGTAATTTCTACTTTATAAAAAAATACTGATTAGCTTGCGTGGGTTCCAAATTGATTCTGATAAAATGACGGCCTTCGGCAAATTGCGTATTGCAAGCTGACCCCTCGGTGCAAATATAGTAAATGTATTGGGCACCTGCATCATTAATGGGATCACGCGGCAATCGAGACATATAACTACTAAGTGCGGTAGGCAAACATTGCCCCGTGTCAAAATCAGTGCCAATACTTATCACTGCCCCGCACCCCACCATGCCTTGACTGTCAGCCAGATACAAATGAAGCGCATTGACAATTTGATGAGCGTCAGCAAGACGTCGCGCATTTCGGGCTTTCTGGCGAGCGGTATTCAATGAAACTAACACGATGCTCGCCATAAGTCCGATAACACTAACCACTACCAAGAGCTCAATAAGGGTGAAGCCTTTTTGTTTCATATTTCCATTTTTACAGTATAACAAAAACCCGCCTGTTGGCGAATTTTGAGCTATTTCTTATTCATGTCTCGGACTTTGGCTTCCTGTCCTTCTCTGGTGTAATAGAGTTTTGATTTTCTGGCTCTGGTATTCTTGACTATATCGATTTTGACAATGGTTGGAGCGTGGATTGGAAACACGCGTTCGACGCCAACGCCGGAAGCGATCTTGCGGACAGTAATGGTGGCGTTGATGCCTGAGCCATGTTTGACCGCGATAATCTGGCCATCAAACATCTGCACTCGTTCGCGGTAGTCTTTGATTTTGCCAGTTTTCTGATCAAGAATCGGCTCTTTGATTTTCTGATGAACGCGAACCTGCTGGCCGGAGCGGAGCTGCGGCAGATCTGTCTTGATTAATTCTTTGGAGATTTCTTTGATGTACACGCTAGTTTACTACTTCTAATAATTTATCTAAAGCCTTTTGTAAATCTTCGGGGAGTTTTGATTCTACCTCAAGCCACGTATTGTCCGGCAGTTTCAGTTCAAGTTTCGCAGCGTGGAGGAATTGTCGGGAAAGAATAGAACTTAATATCCGCGAGTTTGGCTTGCCGTAAAGATCGTCTCCCATGACCGGATGCTTCATGTGCGCAAAATGTACCCGAATCTGGTGAGTGCGTCCCGTATGCAATCTTACCCTAACCAAAGTGAATTCGTCAACCCCAAGGCGGTAGCTTTGAATAGGCCAGTATTCGGTCACGGATTTGCGGCCGGATTCGTGAACCCTGACCCTGCTGGATCCCTCGTGTCCGATTTTCACCAAAGGCTTATCAATCACTCCGTGTTTTTCTATGCGGCCATAGACGAGCGCTAAGTATTCTTTTGTTATATCCCTTGATTTAAACAAGTTCCGCAAAAAATCCAAACTCTGCTGATTTTTTGCCAGCGCCAAGAGTCCGGATGTCTGTTTATCGAGCCTGTGGGCAGGTGTCCACTGCGTAATGTCTTGTACGGCGAGTCCTGCTGGTTTGTTGATGATTACTATATCATCATTTTCGTATTCAATCGTCATTTCTTTTTCTTTGTCATCCCGGACTTGATCCGGGATCCATGAGTTCTGGATTCCGGCTCGGAGGCCGGAATGACACGGAAGGAGTGGGCTTTTCGCCACTCGGCAATAAGCTTATGATTTCCTGACAGCAGCACCTTGGGCACGCGGCGGTTTTTGCCGGCAATCTTGATTGCCTCTGGCCGGGTATAATGCGGGTGTTCAAGAACACCACCCACGAAAGATTCGTGGAGCACAGATTCTTCTTTGCCGACAGCACCCGGAAGCAAGCGCGTGACTGCCTCCATTACTACCATGGCTGGCACCTCGCCGCCAAACAACACATAATCGCCGATGGAAATTTCCTCGTCCGCAATGTGCGCCGCCACCCGTTCATCTATACCTTCGTAGCGACCGCAAATAAAAACAAGCTGGTTGTATTTTGACAGTCTCTTGGCCGCTGCCTGATCAAATTTTTTCCCCTTTGCCGAAAAAAGAATTATTCTGCTCTTTTTCTTTCTGCCCCCCATGCGCTGTATGCGGCTCACTGCTTTTTGAATCGGCTCGACAAGCATCAACATTCCGGCCCCGCCGCCGTAAGGCCGGCCATCCACGGTTTGGTGGTTATCGCGGGTCCATTTACGCAAATTGTGCGGTACGATTTTGATGATTTTCTTTTTGATGGCGCGCGCAACCAGAGCTTCTTTGGTGAAGCTGTCGAAGAACTTGGGGAAAATTGTGATGATATCAAAACGCATGAATCTAAAAACCCCGACCAGGGGTCGGGGTTAAAATTTTAGAGTTTGAAATCTTCCATCGCATCCGGGGCTTCTTCGGCTGCGCCGCTCGCGGCCATTGCTGACTGCGGTCTCGGGCCGCGACCCCCTTCTGGCTCAACAATCTTGAGGTTGACTCTGGCTTTATGCTTGGCACCGACAACTCTGAGCAAGGTGCGAAGAGCCTTCGCGGTCTGACCCTGGCGGCCAATCACCTGACCCATGTCTTCCGGAGACAAATGAAGGCTGATGAGGACACCCATTTCGTCAACCGTGCGATCGGTTTTCACTGCTTCCGGGTGATCAACCAGTGATTTTACGACAAATTCCACAAATTCTTGATCTTTTTCCACTTATGTATTTCCTTTGGATTAATTATTTGGTCCGCCAATTGGCGGATGAAAAGAGCTTAACAAAAAATCAACACCGCGTCAATTCGTTAAGCAGCTGCTGGGTTTTCCGGTTTGGCTTCAGCTGAAGCGACTGGTGCCGAGGCTGCTTCTGGCGCCTTTTCTTTTTTCTTTGGCTGCCAGGCCTTGATTTTTTTATCACTAATCAGTTTCTTGGCAACAAACAAATTGTGCACGGTTGGCGAGAGCTGGATGTGCTTTTCGAGCCAATATTTAACCCGGCCTTCTTTTACAGAAAACTCTTTATTGCGCGGGTTGTAGGTACCCAAAGCTTCGACCGCTTTTTTGCTCGCTGCGCGGTATTTTTCCGCCAAAACAATCCGGAAAACCGGCTGATTTTTGCGCCCAACTCTTTGGAGTCTGATAGTTAACATAACCCAAATAATACCAGAGTCGGCCGCGACAGTCAATGCCACATACATATATTTACGGGCAGATGGGAACGCCTGCGCCCCACCACCCTGGACTCACGTTCATTCCGGTTTTACAAACTCCGGAATTTTCATAGTTGACGCGCAAGCCATAACCCTGACCGCCCGTCGCCCTTACATAATAATAATCGTCCCAGCCGGACCCGAGTGAAGGATCATGAGGTGCTGCTGAAATATAAACGGGAGAAATCGTGTCTTGAAGATTACCCATAGAAGCCTGGCAATCGTTTCCGCAAGATACCGGCGGGTAACCATTGTTTGAATCATAATACAACTCAATCGCCAATTTGATTTGGTGTATATCTGATTTGCGCTTCGCATCGCGAGCTTTAACCCGAGCCGTGTTGAGAGATGTTAAAACTACTGATGCCAATAGCCCGATTATAGAAATGACCACGAGAAGCTCTATGAGGGTAAAACCTGGTAGCTTACGAGCGAGTTTAAATATGTTTATTTCTTAATATTAGATTACTTTAAATTTATCATAAACTTACCCGCACAATCTTTCAAGCCTTGGTTTATTTGTTCTTTGTCGAGTACACCGCGGCTTGTTCGAGCTTGAGGGAGATTACTTTGCTGACAGAGTCGTCGCCCATGGTTACGCCGTAGAGCGTATGCGACTGGCGCATGGTTTCGCGGTTATGCGTAATCGTGATGAACTGGGTTTTGTGAGCGAGCGTGCCGATAATTTTTCCAAACCGAATACTGTTGGCCTCGTCGAGCGCTGCATCTACCTCATCGAGCACTACAAACGGCGATGGATTCATGGAGAGTATAGAGGAGAGAAGCGCAATCGAGGTGAGAGCTCGCTCGCCGCCGGATAGCGCGGAAATACCGGCAAGTTTTTTTCCAGGCGGAGTAGCTCTGATCTCGATGCCGACGATCTCGAGTTTGCCTGCAGGTTTCTTTTCTAATTGCTCGGCTTCTTCAACCCCCTCTTCATCTCCCCCTATCGAAGCAGGGGGAGAAATCAAGGGAGACTCTCGCACGAGGGTCATCGTGGCTTTGCCGCCGGAAAACAGCATGCGGAAATATTCGGCGAATTTTTCGGAAATCTTGGTGAATGCTTCGTGAAATTCTTTTTTAATCACTTCATCAAGTTCTGCGATCACGGTTTTGAGGTCTTTTATCCCCTTCTCCAAATCCTCGGACTGCGTAGTCAGGTGCGTATATCGTTCTTCGGTTTCTTTATATTCCTGAACCAGGAGCTCATCCACGCCGCCGATCATCTCGAGCTGTTTTTTGAGCTTGCCGATTTTTTCCTGTAGATCGGAGAGGGGGTGGTTAAGGCGGTGCCCTGGCAAAAGCTTTCGAAATTCACTGCCCAGCGCGCTAGAGGCTTCCTGCTCATAGGAATCTTTGCGGGTGGCGAGCCGCGCTTGCTCCACTGCCAATTGATTTTTGGCCTCCGAGGTTTTGACCACCATTTCCTGCTTGTTTCGCAGCAATCGTTCTTTGACGAACAGCTGCTGTTTGACATCTTCTTCCTCTTTGTTGTACGCCACGAAATCCTGCTCCAGCTTGCTAATCCTGCCGAACAAGTTCTCGAGGTCAGTATTGAGCCTGGTCTCTTCTTTTTTTAGATCAGCAAGAACATGCTCGATATTTTTTGCGCTTTCTGCTCCCTCAAAAATCTGCGAGACTTCGGAAAACATCTGTTCTACCCTTGCCGCTTCTGCAGCTTCAAAATTTTTGAACAAATTCAAAAGCCGGTCGTAGGCTGCTTTGAATTTGCTCTTCAGTTTTTCAATATCAATGCTTACGTTTTTCCGGGCGTGCGCTTCTTCAGCCTTGAGCCGGCCGCGGATGTTAGCCATCTCCTCGAGAAGCTTCAGACGCTCCTTTTGCAGCACATCAAGATCAGTTTTGACTTTGCGGTAAGATTCAGAGCGCTCCTTAGAATCTTTTTCCTGCTGATCCGCGCTTTTGCTTAGGTCGCTGATTTCTTTATTCACATCCGTTATTTGTTTATCATAGGCCTCGAGCTTCTGGTTCAGCTCGCCTAGCTGATGTTCGAGTCCGCCAATGATTTGACCGTAATACTGAATCTGAAACTCTTTAAGTTCTTTTTCAATATCTTCCCGCTGCTCAAGGCGTTTGGCTTGGCGCCGCAGCGAGCGAAGACGCGGCTCAATTTCCGTGATCAGTGCTCGGGCCTGCTCGAGATTGCTTTCAGTTTGCTCGAGCTTGCGCAGGGTTCGTTCGCGCTTTTGATAGTAAGGCGTGATGCCGGCCGCTTCTTCCACCAATTCCTTGATCGCGCCAGGACCGCGCAGAATCAGCTGGTCGATCATACCCTGGCCAATCACCCAGTACGAGGTATTGCCAAAGCCCGATTTGAACAGCAGCTCTTCGATATCGAGTAACCTGACCACATTGCCATTGAGCACATATTCAGAGTTGCCATCCCGATAAACCCGGCGGCCGATCATGACTTCGTCATAGGGGGTAGCCATTTTGCCGTCACGGTTGTCAAAATAAGCCATGACTTCGGCCGCGCCAAGGCGAGATTTCTGATCGCTGCCGGCAAAAATCACATCTGCGGCTATCTTGCCTCGCAGAAGCTTCATTGACTGTTCGCCAAAAACCCACCGCAGGCTGTCCGCGATATTGGATTTACCGGAACCGTTGGGTCCGACAACGGCAGTAATGCCAGGCTCAAATTCCAAAACGGTTTTTTTGGCGAAACTCTTGAACCCTTGTATTTCGACTTTTTTTAAATGCACCCCTCACCCTTCCAAAGAAAATTTAATTCTACCTTTGAGAGACGAAAAACCTTTTGCAAAACTTTTTAATCTCTTTTCTCTAATCAATGCGTCCTTTTTTGATTTATATGCTTCATAGTAAACTAACTCCAGAGGCCTCCAATTTTTGGTAGTCCGCACCATACCTGCGTGATGTTTCAAGATTCTTTGTTTTAAATTTTCTGTATAGAAACCGATGTAAGTTCTTTTATTTATTTTTGATCGCAGGATATAAACGTAAAACATTTGAAGAAGGGTGAGGGGTCAAAAATCTTGTTTCTGCAGAGCGTTTTTGGCAGCCTCCACCTCGCTGTCCTGTTTGGAGGGTCCGGTGCCTTCGCCAATCAAACGGTCAGAAATATAAACGCCGATCACGAAATTTTTCGCGTGATCAGGACCAGATTCGGAAATAACTTTGTAGATCGGAGTAATCGAAAGCCGTTCCTGCACGAGTTCCTGCAGCTTGGATTTCGGGTCCAGATAGGCCTGTTCATTGATGATTGCCGGCAGCTTGGTCAGTACAAAATCTTCAATAAATTTTTTTGCAGGCTCCATTCCCTGATCAAGGTAGACCGCGCCAATTAGCGCCTCCAGGGCATTTGCCAGAATCACCTGCCTGGCCCGGCCAGTGTCTTTAGCTTCGCCATGCGACAGATAAATAAAATTTTCAATGCCGATTTCCTTGGCAATGGTCGAAAGCAGCCGATAGTTTACAAGCGCGCTGCGAAAATTGGTCAGCTCCCCTTCTGGATTTGGAAAATTGCGGTACAGATATTCCGTCGCGACCAGCTCCAAAACCGCGTCACCAAGAAACTCCAGGCGCTCGTTGTGCGGCAGCCGATAAGAACGGTTCTCATTGAGGTATGACCTGTGAGTGAGAGCCGTCTTTAACAAATCCTGGTTTACGAATTTTATATTTATTTTACTTTCAAAATTGCTTTGATCCATTTGCGTTTCAAATGGCAATCTCTCGACTCCCTCTAAAGCGAAAGGCTGACATTTGTATTTAATGATAACTCGGAGGCACCCCGAAAGCTCTGAAAGAGGTTTTGGGGAAAGCGGGATCGGAACGGAAGTCGCAGCGAGCAGCTTTAGCTGTTTGCGAAGACTGAAATTCCCGGTCACGCGTGGTGCGTGATGCTGGGATCGAACCAGCGGCCCCTTCTACGTCAAAGAAGTGCTCTACCACTGAGCTAATCACGCTCGTGATGCTAACTATCGATAATTCTCAAGATGCTGGCTCCACCTCAGCGGTGAAGACTTTAGTGTCCTCGTCTGCTTTTTCTGTTTTAACCATTTCCATCACCGCCAGAACCCAGACACAGTTATTGAACACGGTCAGTCCTGCCAGCAAGATGACGACCGCGCATAGCCCAAGAAAAGCGGTGACAAAAACGAGCATATAGACGGCCCACGTGAGGCCGATTTGCGCGAAGACCAAAGAAAGAAATGCTACCGGGACACTGACCACAATTATACCAAAAGCGAGCCCAGTCATAAAGAGCAGGCTAATACCAACGAGAAATGCCCCTAAAATCAGGCTTTCTTTCAATTTATTTTGCGCGAGTCCAAACGCGAGACCAAGAGCTGCCCTGGCTTTAACTCTATAAAGCACCGCAAAGATTGGACTGTAGATGAACATATAGCCCAGCAGTATGCTAACCGGCACAAGGATGGCCATGCCGAGAAAAGTTAGAGCCACCGCGCGGCCGATCTGGCCGATTACCGCGAGATAAACCACGGGGGCGGCGATCGATATGACCAGGAGAAGGAGCAAAAACAAAACAAGGAGCTGCAGCCAAAAAATCGTGCCTGCATATTTACCGCCTTCCTTGAGCGCGGTTTTCACGCTAAATTCTTTTTTTTGATCTGAGGCCCACTGTTGCCGTCCCGCCAATTTTTGCGCAGACCAAACCACGGTGGCCTTGGAAAGCGCGGAAAAAAACAAAATGATAACAACCACGAACAGATTGGCAATCGCAAGCGGGCTATCAGCGATACTCTGTAGTTTTGATACGAATTCGCTGCTGTCAAAATCAACCAGTTCCCGCCGATCAAACGCAATATTTAGCAAAAGAAAATTTAGCCAGGTTGCCGCGCTGATGAAAATCCCGAACACCCAAAGTTGAAAATGATTACGGGTTAGTTCGTAAGCATTTCGCAAAATTGCGGCGTATGGGAAATTCATTTTAGGATAGCTCCGGGGTAGGTGGCGCTATTACTGCTGCGGGCTTTTGAATCTTTTTTGGCGGGGGGTTCGCATCAGCCATTAGCTGGACAAATTCTTCCTGCTCGATCGTTTCCTGTTTGGTCAAAACCTTCGCGATCTCATCAAGCTTGGCAGAATATTTTTTGCAGATAGCTTCCGCCACTTTATGGGCATCGGATAAAATACTAGCGATTTCTTCATCAATCTTCTGAGCGACCTTTTCAGAATAATTCCGCTGCTCGCCGATCTCCTTTCCCAAGAAAACCATTTCGTGGTGATCGCCAAAAGATATTGGCCCGATTTTCTCGCTCATACCGTACACTGTCACGAGCTTTCGCGCCAGGTTCGAAGCGACTTGGAGATCATTGGATGCCCCTGTGGTCAGATCGCCAAATACTTGCTGCTCAGCGGCATAACCGCCGAGGGCGACCGCCAGATCAGCGTAGAACTCGCTTCGCGAATGCAAATGTTTGTCCTCAACCGGCAGTTTCAAGGTATATCCTGCGGCTCTGCCGCGGGACACAATGGAAATTTTGTGCACCGGATCAGCGAATGGCAGCATAGCGGCAACGAGCGCGTGCCCTCCTTCATGGTAAGCCGCTATTTGCTTTTCTCTTACGGATAAAACCCTGCTTTTTCTCTCAGGACCCAGCATTACTTTTTCCACGGCCTCAATGAATTCTGCCTGGTCAATGACTTTTTTATTGCGGCGAGCCGCTAAAATCGCGGCCTCATTTACGAGATTGGCCAAATCCGCGCCAGAAAAACCTGGCGTACGTTCCGCGATAAGATCAACGTTCATACCAGCGACAATAGGTTTGCCGCGCAAATGCACGTTGAGGATCGCGATCCGATCCTTGATATCCGGCTGGTCAATGATCACCTGTCTATCAAAACGGCCAGGACGCAGAAGCGCAGGATCGAGAACATCTGGCCGGTTGGTAGCCGCGATCACGATCACATTAGTATCAGTATCAAAGCCGTCCATCTCTACCAAAATCTGATTGAGAGTTTGTTCACGCTCATCATGACTGCCTCCAAGCCCAGCGCCGCGCTGGCGGCCGACCGCGTCAATTTCATCAATGAAGACGATGCATGGCGCGTGCTTTTTCGCTTTGCGAAACAGATCGCGCGTACGAGCAGCGCCTACGCCCACAAACATTTCCACAAACTCTGAGCCAGACATATGAAAAAACGGAACGTTTGCCTCGCCCGCCACTGCCCTGGCCAAAAGCGTTTTGCCGCAGCCTGGCGGACCCAAAAGCAGCACGCCTTTCGGGATGCGCGCGCCAATGTTTAAAAATTTCTGCGGGTAGCGCAAAAACTCTACAACTTCTTTGAGCTCTTCTTTGGCTTCAGCTACGCCAGCGACATCCTGAAACGTCACTTTTTTCTGCGCGGCATTGTCCGTGAGCCGCGCCTGCGACTGGCCGAAAGACATGGCGCGGTTGTTTTGGCCGCCGACCTGGCGCATCAAAAAATAAATAAATCCAGCAATCAATATAAACGGCAAAAGAAACGGCAAAAGGTTGTTCACAAAGAATGTGCCGGTCGATTGCCCCTTGATCTCGATCGCGACGCGGCTTAGCGCTTCTGGTTTAACATTGAGTCTTGATAAACTCTCGGTGATGTCAGACTGGGTTTCTTTGTTGGCCACGATTTTATTGCCGTCTTTCAGGAAAACCAGCAGCTGGTTTTCCTGAACCTCGATACGCTCCACCCTGTCAGCGTTGACTTCTTCCGCGACCTTGGACAACGGAACCTCAGTAGCGTTCCTTTCATCACTAACGGTTAAGCTAAAAACCCCCGCCAAGATCAGGAAGATAAACAGCGCTATGCCAATGTTTTTCAGAAATCGTTTCATAATTTGTTTATTGTAAAATTATACAATTTATTTTTTCATGCATCAAATGGTGATAGATTACAAATACAGGGAATAATTTATAGTATTTCTTGTTTCTTACGGGAACCCCAAAAGCTCACGCGTGGTGCCGGGGAGAGGACTTGAACCTCCACACCCTTTCGGGCGACAGCTCCTAAAGCTGTTGCGTCTGCCAGTTTCGCCACCCCGGCTTAAAGCATTTGCAATTATAACCTATTTTTGTCTTTTTTTACAGATAAAATGAAAACTCCAGGCTTGCCTTACGGCTCGCCTGGAGTTTCTGATAGCCAGTTTTCCTCAATTTCTGACTATCTGAATGGCTGCTAGCTGAAACGGAGAGTCATCTCATCTCCGTTTTGTTCGAATTTAACCTCTTTAAAACCAGAGGTCTGAATCATGTTCGGCTTGTCGGCATCCCCGGGCTTAAACGTCAACGAACGACGCTGGGGGGCAACCGCCGCGCCATGCACACAGCAATTTATCCAGAAAGCCTTCTGACCAAATTGCTGGGAACACATTAATCGTAAACACAGTATACTAGCAAAAAACAGCTATTTTGTCAATACTGCAATAATAGGAAGCGGTTAAATTATTGACAAATAAGCCAAAATCTGCTACTGTTGTGGGTTCAGAAATGGCTCAGGGAACAGCGCTCTAATCAGCTATAGTTCTGTTCTTTGGGTGCGTTTACAGCCCCAAACTTTAGGAATGGTTCCTAAAGAAATCGCACCCTTTCGAAATCTTGGAGGATTTATGAAATTGAAACGAATCGTACTGCTCTTGGTGATCGGAGTACTCGCAGGAATGTTTGCGAACAATCCCTACGGCATTCTCGACCGAACCATTGCTGTGCTGCTTTACGTCTCCGGCCGGTATGATAACTACTTTCTCATCGGGGCGGCCGCACTCACATTACTCATGATTGTGGTTGCGCTAATCGCAAGCCGTCGCGAAACCGTGAGTACCCGAAAAGCAACCGAACGAATCTTGAACAAAGCAAATATTCCGTACAAACACTCCCTTAGGCGCAGAAGGTTTACAGCGAAACGCTTTTTTTTCGCCGTGATCTTGCTCGCCGCGCTAGCGGTCGGATGGTATGGACTCATGTTTGTTCCAATCGTGATCCGCTGGATTATGGTTGGCTTGCTTACTTTGGCGTTCATCATTCTCAAAGTTCGCAAGCTGCATCAACCAGCAGTCGAAACTCTCGGGCACATCACAGTACAAGAAGCACATAAAGGAACAGAAATAATCGACGCGGTACTCATCAGCAGCGGAACTGCTACCGGCAGCGCGACCACAGAGTCTGAGGAAAGAAGCGCAACAGATGAACCTGAGACACCTCCACGCAGCACGACGTCCCGCTTGTCAGCGTTTGCAAGTTTCATCAGAGACATTGCCGACAGCTTGCGCGGGTTGCTGCGTGGCAATCCTGAAACCGTGAGAAGCAAAGCAGAAGCTCGCGTGAAGCGCATTCGCGCTCGCGGCGACATTCTTCATAATCTGCTGACGGCTTGGTTTCAGTTCCGCCTTACGCTCAGGCTGCGAAAGATCGATCAGATCAATGCGAGAGCGGCGGCTCGAGTTTCAAAAACTCAAGCTAAAGCAAACGCAAAGGAACGAAAGATCAACGCTCGAGGAGCAAATCAAGCTACACTGCTCAGCCGCTGGCTGCAGTACCGACTCGATCGGTTGCAGAAAAAGATCGAACGGATCAAAGCCAGGGCTGATGCCAGGATCAGAAAGATCGAGGCCAAAACAGCGGCATACGAAAGAAGGAAGCGAGCGAGAGCAGACTACGAACAGCAAACTGGAAAAGAACCAAGTACGTGGTGGAAACCATGGACATGGCAATTACTCCGTCGAAAGATCGTATTCGGGCGTCCGCGCTTACTTCTCATTGCCATTCCACTTGCCGCAATGCTGATTGGCATCGCAATGCATGCGAATTGGCTCTGGCCGCTTCTTTTGTGGTTAACCATTCGTATAACTGTTTACAGCACTATTGGCTGGAAGATGAAGACTTTAAACTTCACAGCAGTCAGTGCGTGGGCGATCCTTGTGATCGCATATTTCACGAGGTGAAAAAATGAAAGGCAAAGTACACAAAACGCTCCCTGCCAGAGAAATCGGATGGATTCTTGGCGAGGATGGGAAAAAATACTGGTTTCATTTCGATCATCTGCGCAACGGGATCAAGCTCGAAGCAACAGATAGTGTCGAGTTCGAACCAACAAATCCTGAGCCCCCAAAGGGTCCTGCAGCAAAAATTGGAACTATCAAAAAAATTGCTGCAGACACTCAAGAACCCACTCCTCACACCCCTACTGCCCTCGCAGCAACGACAAGCATGGCCGCCTCTTCTGTCCCCAACGCTGACGAGAGCCTGCCACGGGTGAGTTACACTCACAAACTGCTCGGCAATCACCTGGAATTGACGGTGAGGACAGGGCGGGCCAATGATGCGGTTCAGTTGTATGTGAATGGGAAAATACCTACTTTCATTCCCAAGACGAAAAAGGAACATCTTCGCACCTCCAGTGACGGCACGGCGAAATTTGTCATCCCGCTTAGCGGGAAGGAACTTGCTGACGGCGCTCTGCCTATCGTAGTATTCGTGGGATCCGAGATGTATGTAGTATCCTGGTCCCGCGATGAATCAACCGGTCACGCCGAGGAAGCAGTCCCGTATTCAACGAGTAAATCGGCTTCCGTAGAACCGACATTTGACGCTGAGGAGCTCGTGGATTCTTTGCGCAACAGCACCCCCGTTGCCGAAGACAAGAGTGGGCCGCCTGCCGCCGACAATGAAATCAAAACCGGTGAAGCCGAGCTTACCATCCGGGATATCACACCGGAAGGCCAGCGTGACTTCATGACGATTGAGATAATCCACTCGGTAAAGGGGTCCCCCGCTCAAACCAAGATCCACCTTTCCGGAAAGAAAAAATCGGAATGGGCGATTCGTAATCACGGAGAGATCGACGAGCGCTGGGAATCCGCCACTGAACACTGGGCTGAAACAGCCCACGTGCAAATCGACGTCCGGATCCAAAAACTCGCCCCTGGCGAGTTTGGCGGCGATCATCTGATTGTTTCCGCGGATTCGGGCCAAACCGCCAACATCTACGTTTCCAAAGAGTTCGTCATTCGGCCTTCGGGTTCGGGCGGCGTCACCAAGGAAACAGTTCATTAAGGAGGCG
>Ga0156209_105_pt1 | contig 12638 bp, 13 predicted proteins | sample RifCSPlowO2_12_FD_107862 | JGI IMG/M metagenome (GOLD analysis project Ga0156209, IMG submission 107862) | Candidatus Doudnabacteria bacterium RIFCSPLOWO2_12_FULL_47_12
CCTCAGACAGCACCGGCGAAATCTGCGCCCCAGGTTACAGTCGCGCCTTTCAAGCCAAGTCCCGAGTACATTCGAAAAGTTTTGCCGCAACCACCGCTGCCGCCAGCGCCTCCTCAACCAAAACAAACCCCACCGGTTCAGCCGCGGCCACAACCAGTTCAACTCAGCAAGCCAGCGCCCCAGGTTACAGTCGCGCCTTTCAAGCCAAGTCCCGAGCATATCAGGAAGGTTTTACCGCAGCCGCCAAGACCGCATTATACTCCACAGGTAATTCCGAAACCGATTGTGCCGCCGCTCCACGTGCAAGCCAAACCAGTGGCGCCGGTATCAAAACCCCTCTCGACTCCGACCCCTGCGGGCGCCGGAGCCGGACTTAGTGAAAAGATTTATCGTTCTGCGGTGGATAATCTCAACAAGATCCGGCAAGAAGAAAGAAAATTGCCGCCGATCTCAACCGCGCCACTAAAACCCATAGTGCCCCCAGCTAAACCCGTCCCACCTCCTCCTATAAGACCACCTCAGCCTATTCAGTCAAAGCCTGTCGCCGCTTCGCAGCCACCACCCAAAACCGCTCCACCAAGCTCCTTCTACGAACCATTTTCAGTCAATGACGCGCTGGCGCGCGCTGGATTGAAAGAGAACATCCCCGCAGGCAAGAGTGATGGGCAGGTCGTACGCGGCGATGCCGGGGCCGAAAAGCGCCTGCATGACGCGCAGGAACAAGAAGACAAAAATAACAGAGTGTAAAGCTAAAATTTTCAATTATCAATTTCCAATTTTCAATGAATTTTCAATGTTTTCACATCTGTCATTCTGAGGTACTCCGAAGAATCTCTCCATGCACTGCGCCGTCTATATCATGACCAATAAGGCCAACACTGTTCTCTACACTGGAGTAACCAGTGGATTGGTAGGACGAGTATGGCAACACAAACAAAAGTTAGTAGAAGGTTTTACCAAAAAATATAACATCAACAAATTGATATATTATGAAATTACTGAGAGCATAGCGTCAGCTATCGCCAGAGAGAAACAAATCAAAGGCTGGACCAGAGCCAAGAAAATAGCCTTAATTGAAACCATGAATCCAGAATGGAGAGATTTATCAGATGAATTTTGAGATTCTTCGGCGGTTACGCCTCAGAATGACGGACTTTTTGAAAATTGATAATTGTAAATTGAAAATTCTTCATGTCTCCTGAACAGTTTACTCAAATCAAAAATCGGATACAATCATCATCCATTCTTTCAGACAGTGAAAAGAAAGAATGGATGTTTTTGCTGCCGCGCATGAATGCCGAAGAAATCAAAGAACTTGATCGGATTTTATCATTGAGGCTTCCTGCGCAGCAGCAAACACCCGCAACGACCCAGAACCATTCCCCCAGGCACCATTTTTGGTCTGATCTTTGGAAGCGGCATTCAGAGAATAAACAAGCAAGCAGACCCGTTCCACCTGCGCCGTCTCTGCCAGTCGCAAATCCGCCCGCCCGTCTGCAGCCGCTGCGCCGCCCTGACGTGATCCCAAAACAGGTTCCGCTCCAGGAAACCACCAAACTCTCGGCTTTGTCTTTTGAAGACATTGGGAAATATCCATCGATCTATGTCTTTTTAGACGAGCTAACTGAAAGCATCAAGGCCATGCTAGAAAAAAACATAATCATTGATGATATCATCGATGCTTATGAGAAAAGTCCGCTTCACAAACTGTATCTGGAATCTGGGATAAAGCTTATAAACCGGGAAAAAAACACGACCCTATCGCGCGAACAGTTTGAAGCTCTGACTGATTTCCGGTCAAATTTGAGAAGCTTGTAAGGCTACGAACTACGAATCTCTACGAATGTACGAAAAACCCTTTGTAAGAGGGTTTTGTCTTTTTGAGGATATATGGTATAATAAGTTTGTTAAAATCTTGCAAGTGTTGAAACAAGAACTAAAACGAAAAGACTTAATTTATCCCGAGCTCAGTTATCAATATAGTGGGGATTTTGTTTGAAATATTTAAGGAATTAGGCAGCGGTTACCAGGAAAAGTATTACCAAAGAGCTATCGCTGCGGAATTTAAAAGATGCGGATTAAACTACAAAGAACAGGTACCAACACCGATAAAGTACAAAGGAACAAGAATAGGCAGTTATTTCCTCGATTTTCTTATAGAAGGCAAAATAATTTTGGAGATTAAAAGCGGAAAGAATTTTTCTCGGAAGAACATCGAACAGGTAAATGGTTATTTAAAAGCTTTCGATCTATCTTTGGGGATAATTGCCAATTTCACATCAGAGGGAGTTATGTATAGAAGGATAGTCAATATTAAGTAATTCGTACTTTAGTATTTATTCGTAGTTCGTAGCCAATGCAGTACAGTGTTCCACAATTCGTTGATGTAGAAGACAAGATTCTTCCGCATTTGACCATCAAACAGTTTCTGATGCTGGTGTTTTGCGGGTTGCTCGGTGTGATTTATTGGGCGCTTTTCAATGTGAGTTTGATTTTTTTTGTGCTGATGTTTTTCACTCTGCTGATTTTTTTGCCTATCACCTTCGCCAAATTTAACGGCCGGCCGCTTCTGTCGAATTTACCCAACCTGATCCAGTTTATCCGCGCGCCCCGATACCGGATTTTTATGAGGATGGGAGCGGGAGGAATGGTTAAAAAAGAAGAACCATTGGCCGCAAGCATTCCGGACAAGGCCGAGCCTTCGGAATCGCGCCTGAAAAAGCTGGCGTATTTGTTGGATGAAAAAACCGCGGAAGAGGAAAGATTGCTACGAACTACGAAATAATACGAAAATACGAACAAATGCACTTTAGTACTTTCGTAAAATATTCGTAATTTTCGCAGCCAAATATTATGGAAATGCAGAAAAAGAAAAATTCAAATCCCGCTTATTCTACCCAGAAGTATATTAATGTTGCAGAAATCAAGGAAAACACGCTCATACTCAAAGACGGGAGTCTGCGGGCAGTGATCGCGGTATCTTCAACCAATTTCGCGCTAAAATCAGAGGACGAGCAAAACGCGCTTGTCGCCGCTTATCAAGGCCTTCTGAATTCTCTTGATTTTCCGATTCAAATTTTGATTCATTCCCGGGTTCTCGATATCGAAGGGTATCTTGGCAAACTCAAGGGGCTGGCCGCGGGCCAAACCAATGAACTGCTGCGCATCCAAATGACAGAATACATCGAATATGTTGGCCGCCTCGTCGAATTCGCGAACATCATGAGCAAGAATTTTTATGTTGTGGTGCCTTTTTCCGCGAATCCAGTGCGGCAGACCTTTGGTTCCAGAATCAAGAAATTGTTAAATCCTGTAGCGCAAATTGCCATGAATCAGGAAGATTTCCACCGCGCAAAAACCAAGCTTGATGAACGGGTTAACCACGTGATGTCAGAGCTCGGCGGCGTAGGCCTTAGAAGCCTGGTTTTAACCACGGAAGAGCTTATTGAACTGTTATATGAATCTTATAACCTTGATTCTGCGGCGCCATTGCACGCGGAAAGCCTTGAGGGAATGGAGATAAGTCAATGAGATTGTTCAGTAGCAAAAAAGGAGCCGAGGCTACAGTTGGCAGAGAAATCCTCGCGGCTGAGAAGGCTTTTCGCCGCGGCATTACCTCGCTTCTTGATCTCATTGCTCCTTCGGCGATGCAGATTGAATCAACACATGTTCAAGTGTCAGGCAAATACGCGAGAACTTTTTTTGTGCTGACCTACCCGCGGTTTCTATCCTCAAACTGGATCTCGCCTCTGATCAACCTCGATCAGCCGATGGACATTTCCATGTTTATTTATCCCATGGAAACTGATATTGTCATGAAAAAGCTGCGCGACAAAGTCGGACAGATTCAGGCGCAGATTTCCATGAACCAGGACAAAGGTACTGTCAGGGATCCGATGCTTGAGACCGCGTATCAGGATGTAGAAGAGCTGCGAGATAGGCTGCAGCAGGGCACCGAGCGGTATTTTCGGTTTGCGTTGTACTATACGATTTATGCCAACGATCTGAAATCCTTGGATAAGATTTCCGCCAACGTGGAATCGCTTCTGTCATCAAAGCTTATCGTAACCAAGCGCGCGATTTTGCAGGCAGAACAGGGCTTCAACTCGACCCTGCCTCTGGGAAGCGACGAACTAGCAGTCATGTCCAACATGAATACGGGTCCCTTGTCTACGACGTTTCCGTTTATCTCCGCGGAGGTCACGTCTAACGACGGCATACTGTATGGCATCAACCGCCATAACAATAGCCTGGTGCTGTTTGACCGGTTTCAAATGGAGAACGCCAACTCGGTAGTATTCGCCAAATCTGGCGCGGGAAAATCTTACGGCGTTAAACTCGAGATTTTGCGTTCCATGATGATTGGCACTGACGTGATCGCGATAGACCCTGAGAACGAATACAAGCATTTAGCCGAAGCAGTCGGAGGTTCGTTTCTAAATGTCTCTCTTAACTCGAACTCGCGCATCAATCCGTTTGATCTCCCAAAAGGCATCGAGGGCGAACAGCCAGAGGATATTTTACGCTCAGCAGTGATCAACCTCATGGGACTCATGGGACTCATGCTCGGCAAGCTTGATCCCACTGAGGAAGCGATTATGGACCGCGCGCTTTGGGAAACTTACGCCGCCCATGACATTCTGCCCACGAGCGATTTCACCGGCAAAGAGATTCCCACCATGCAGGATCTGGTCAGCGTACTGGCTGGCATCGAGGGCGCGGATTCTCTCGCGCAGCGCCTTGGCAAATATGTCACTGGCACGTTTGCGGGGATATTCAACCAGTCCACCAACATCAACATGAGCAATCAGCTCGTCGTGTTCTCAGTGCGCGACCTTGAGGATTCTCTGCGGCCGATCGCGATTTACGTCATCCTGCAATACATTTGGAACGAAGTCCGCTCTACTCTGAAAAAAAGGATTCTCGTGATTGATGAAGCGTGGTGGATGATGCAGCACGAAGATTCGGCCAGGTTTTTGTTCGGCCTGGTGAAGCGAGCTCGTAAATATTATCTGGGCGTGACAACGATCACGCAGGATGTGTCAGACTTTTTGGCCAGTCCCTATGGCAAGCCGGTTGTGACTAACTCGTCCATCCAGATGCTCCTCAAACAATCGCCAGCGTCGATAGATGTGGTGGCGCAGACGTTCTTTCTGACCGAGGGAGAAAAATACCTGCTGCTCGAGAGCGAGGTGGGGGAAGGCATCTTTTTTGCGGGGTTAAAGCACGCGGCGATTCGCATTGTTGCCAGCTACACGGAAGACCAGATTATAACCACAGACCCGAAGCAGCGCCTCGAGATCGAAAAAGCCAAGCAGCAGCTGGAAGAAGAGGGAGGATAAAAAAGCGTGGCTGATTTGGATGAGATTTTGTTTGCCGAGCAGGAGCGCCAAAGGCAGGAATTTGAGCGCATGCGGCAGCAGGATCGGCGGAGACAAGCTCGAAACGGTCCGATAGAAAACGCAATAAAGCAGGAAGCAAAACAGGCCGGTAAAAAAGCCGTAAAACGGGTGATTGTCACTGCTGTTTTGCCGGTGCTCTGGAGCGCGTTTCTGGCCGCGCTACCTTTTATTCTGATAGGCTTGCTGATTGCCTTTGTGATTGTCGCCGCGATTTATATGGTTTGCAATCCCGAGGGACTCATCGCGCTGGGGATTAGCTATGGTTTAGAGTTTTCTGGAATGATTCCAGAAGGGGTGTGTGACGCGTTCAGCGCGTTTTCCGGTGTGGCCACCGTGATTACCAAAGGCCAGGAGCTCATGTGTACTAATCCGCAGATTTTGGCGGAGCAAAGCAGGGTCACGTACCCGGTACGCAATGATCCTGATCTTGATCGTCTTGTTTCCTGCATTCAAGCAGATGTTCCAAATGCTGGCAGCGTATTTACGGCTGATGAAAGCAATGAGATCTGCAACTATACGCGCGGCGCGGAAACCTGCGGACAATGTTCACATTCGGTAAACTCTTGCCATTACGGAGGCACCAACGGGGCAGGTTCAATGGCTGTGGATTTTGGTGGCGGTCCTGGAGCAGGAAATGAAGGACTGATTGGCACGCAAGTTCTCCAGGCAGCTCTCAGCTGCAGCGAAACCTTGGGCATACCGCTAAAGAGATCGACTTGTGAAAATTCGTCCGCCACTGCTGTCCAGTGCAGCGATACGAGCGCAAACCATATTCATATCAGCCTGGGAAAATGCGATAGAGATAACGGTCCGATTAATTCTCAATAAATGAACCCCGTTAGAAATATGACATACTCCATAACAGCTTGTGACAAATTTTTAATGTTAATAATAAGGAATTACTAACGGGGTGAAAAAGATTATTATCATTGCCGCGTGCGTCTTGCTCATTCTGACTGGTTTAACTGCGGCGTATTATTACTACGCGAGAAATTATCTGATGCGCATCGTCGATGAGTTGCAAAACACAAAGCAGGTTTTGGCCGCGGATGTCCTAAGCGCGATAGCCTCATTTAACGGAGAGCGTCTGTGGTACGTCACTCGTGATGGACGGATGTTTCAACTGAATCTCAAGACTCTTCAAAAGGAAGAATTTGTTTTTTCAGAAAAAACCGGCGTTCCGACCGCGGTGTTGTGGCAGGAGAGCGGCAGTGATTTGATTTTTGAGCAGAACATTGGCGGTCATGTCCGGTATAAATATTTTCGCGCCAAAGACAATCGTTTTGTGCAGTATCCCGATAATGTGCGTTCGCCAGTCATTCTGACCGGTGATGATCAGATAGCTTATGATTGGGTCACTGTTTCGGCGACCAGCACCAGGCATATTTTAAAAATCGCGGACATAGACACGAATAATTTCCAGGATATCGGAGTTTTATTCCGCGATGATTATAAATTGGTTGCCCATCCCACAAAAAAAGAGCTAGTCATGTTTTCATCTCACGGTTTTTCGCCGCTCGTTCGAGTTGACCTCGCAAGCGGAAGATTTGAGAATATTGCGCCGGAAGGCCGATATCTGAGCGTAAAATTTTCCCCGGATGGTAACCAGCTTCTCATTCATTCCGATAGTATTTGGGTTTACGACATGAATACCGGGCAGAGGAAGGATTTGAATGTCCCCGCTGGAGCCATGCTGTGGGACAGCGGCAGCCGCACAGTTTATGTCGCCAGTTCGCCCCAGCTTTGGCAGATAGATTTGAGCACCATGGAGGCCAAACAATCAAATGTTTTTTCCGACAGACAAATCAAAGATGCCTTTTTGCATCCTTTTGAAAACACCTTGTTTTTTATTGACGAGCAATCGGATTTATTCCAGATGACCCGCCTGCCAGCGCCCTGAGGCGCAGCCGATGGGGGCAGGGCTTCTGGTTATTCGAGGTGGGCTTGACGGGAAATGTCACTCACTTTGGCCGCCAGGTCTGGATAGTTTTTCAAATCGTCGTTTTCTAGAAGCGCGATCGCTTCTTTTTTCGCCAGCTCTATGTTTTTTGTGTCGCTCAGAGACGCGATTTTGAAGGGAATGAACCCAGACTGCCTGGTTCCAAGAATCTCGCCAGATCCGCGCAAGCGCAAATCTATTTCCGCGAGTTCAAAGCCGTCAGTGGAGTTTACTACGGCCTCGAGACGCTCCCTGGTAGTCTCGCCTGCGTTTTCGGCAAACAAGAGGCAATAGGATTGCAGATTCGAGCGGCCCACGCGTCCGCGAAGCTGATGCAGCTGAGCGAGGCCAAAGCGCTCAGCATTTTCGATAACCATGATCGTTGCGTTTCCAACATCCACGCCCACCTCGATTACGGTCGTTGATACTAGAATATTTATTTTTCCGGATTTAAAATCATCCATAATTTGTTTTTTTTCTTCACCATGCAATCGACCGTGCAACATACCTATGGTAAATTCTGGGAAAATTGTTCGCAGCTTTTTTACTTCTTCGGTGGTGGCTTTCTGCCCCTCACTCTTGTCTAAGGGTGAGGGGTCAACGAGCGGTACTACAATGTAGGCTTGCTGGCCTTTCTTTAGTTCCTGTTTGATGAATTTGTAGGCAATGTCGCGGCCCTCGGGTTTTACCAATTTTGTAATGGTTTTTTTTCGGCCGCGCGGCAGCTCGCGCAGGATGGAAATATCGAGGTCGCCGTAAAAAGCCAAGGCCAGGGTGCGCGGGATCGGGGTGGCTGTCATCGACAGCAGATGAGGCACCGCATCCGCGCTGGTATTTTGCAGCTTGGCGCGCTGTTTGACTCCGAACCGATGCTGCTCATCAACCACCAAAAGACCGATGTTATTAAATATCACTTTTTCTTGAAGCAACGCGTGTGTCCCCACGATGACCTTAGTATGGCCGCTTGTGATCTTCGATAGGCTGCCGATCTTGTGGCTGCGGGTGAGCAGCGCCGTCTCAATCTCAGTGTGCGCAAAAAGGTTTTTCAGGGTTTCATAATGCTGCAGCGCCAAAATCTCGGTAGGCGCCAGCATGACTGATTGATAACCGCTTGAGGCAACCTCAAGCATTGATAGGCCAGCGACTACTGTTTTGCCGCTGCCGACCTCACCCTCAAGCAAGCGATTCATAGGATGGGGCCGGGAAATGTCCCTGAGTATCTCCCAGGCTGCCAAGCGCTGCGACGGCGTCAGCTTGAACGGCAGGCTCTCCACGAATTTGCTAACCAAGCTGTTGTTAAAAGTGATCGGCGGGGACGGTAGGTTTTTGAGAGTTTTTTTGTAAAGCTGGAAAGCCAGTTGAAACAAAAAAAGTTCTTCAAATGTCAGGCGCTTTTTTGCCTGCGCAAGAAGTATTTCGTTTTGCGGGAAATGCAAATTTTGCAAAGCCGCAGAGTGTCCAACGAGGCCAAGCTTTGTTCGCAGCTTCTGCGGCAGCAGGTCAGTGACGTCGCTGAGTCCTTCGAGCGCTTGCTTGATCCAGTACCGGATCTGTTTTTCAGTGATGCCTTCGGTGAGCTGGTAGACGGGGATAATCCCGGCCGTATGTATTGTTTCTGTTTTCACCATTTCAAAGGTCGGATGAGCAAGCTGCAGAGTGTGCCGCCCGCGTTTTTGATAGAGCTGTCCCTTTCCGGAAAAATAATATTCCTTGCCAGTATGCAAGGAATTTTTTATGTAAGGCTGGTTAAACCACACGGCAACAACATTTCCGCTGTCATCCTCGAGCAACGCTTCAGTTATTTTAACTCTGCGAAAAGGAAAACCCGGACTGGAGATTTGCTTCACTCTTGCGCGGATATTGATGCGTTCCGCGGGCCTGATATCAGAAATTTTTTTTATCTCGCTTAGATCCTGCCAGTCGCGGGGGAAATAATACAGCAAATCTCGGACAGTCTGAATCCCGAGTTTATTTAAAGCCTGTTCATGTTCAGGTTTCAGGAGATGAAGTTTGGAGACAGTATCATCAAGTTTAAGCATAATGTAAAATGCAAAGTGAAAAAAACAAAGTTTGCACTTTCTGTGGCGGTGGGGGAGGGATTCGAACCCTCGACGGGCTTTCACCCGTTCCAGTTTTCAAGACTGGTGCACTCGACCGCTATGCGACCCCACCTCCTTGGTGTTTAGTACCAGAACTAATTATATGATAAAATGCCCATATGCAAAAGAAACCTGAACTGGCCTGGACCGCTCCGGAATTTGTGCATTATCCGAAAAGCAAAATCTGGTTTTTTGTCTTAGGTGTCGCTGGCAGCCTTCTGGTCGTTTATTTTCTGTTCCAAAGAGATTTTTTGACGGGAATGATGTTTGTTCTGCTCCTCGCGATGGCGTTTTTGTTCGCGAAATCAAAGCCGCGGCAGATCAATATCGCGCTAACCGCGCAAGGGATTAAGCTCAATGACACTTTGCTTCCCTACAAACAAGTCAAAGTTTTTTGGATGATTTACCAGCCGCCCGAGGTTAAGACTCTCAATTTTGAAACATCTGCTTATTTGAACCGGTTTTTGACTCTGCAACTCGAGGATCAGGACCCTGTCCTGGTTCGTAATTTTTTGCTAGAATATTTACCTGAGGATTTAGACCGAGAAGAGCGGCTATCGGATAAGATTTCCCGGACGCTAAAATTTTAGAAAATTGTCCTTCTGGTGGAGGAGTGGCTGAGCGGTCTAAAGCAACAGGTTGCTAACCTGTGGCGCCTTATCGGCGCCCCGTGGGTTCAAATCCCACCTCCTCCGCCAGGCGGATAAACTAAACGGATTTCACGGCCCAAGCATATTTTGAAAGCTCGGGCTGGATTTTTAACAGAGATTATGGTCTAGTATTTGCCTCTGCCAGCTGGCGGATGAAACAATTGTCATTGTAGCCCGTCTTAATCATTGATCCATACACTGTGGACCTAAAACCAGACTCAAAGCAGCTTGAATTGCTCGTTCAGAAAGCCGGCGAAGGTGATGAGGTCGCGTTTGGGCAGATTTATGATCTGTACTTTGAAAAACTTTATAGATTCGTTTATTTTCGGGTAAACCATCGCGAAGCCGCCGAAGACCTGGTCTCCGAGGTGTTTATTAAGGTCTGGGGAAAAATCGCGGAGATCCAAGAGGTCTCGTCTTTCAACGGCTGGATTTTTCAAATCGCCCGCAACCTGGTCATCGACTATTATCGCTCCCGTAAGCAGAATATTGATATCTCCCTGCTGGAAAACGTCCTGGTATACGAGGACAATATGGTTGATAAAACGAATATGAGTTTCCAGCAAAAAGCTTTTTTGGAAAATTTGCAACATTTAACAGAAGAGCAGCAGCTGGTTATCAAATTGAAATTTTTAGACGAGCTAGACAACCCGGATATTGCCAGAATACTAGGAAAATCCGAAGGCGCGATACGGGTCATCCAACACCGCGCCATCAATGAACTCAAGAGCCTATTAAAATAATGACCGAACAAGAGTTAGAAAAATACATAAGCCAAATGTTTGCGCAGCTTCCTCGCAAACATTTTGTCGTGCCCAAGCCGGAGCACGCTTGGCAGCGAGTGCACGCGCATATTATGCAAACCAGGCGCGTGCAGGCAGAAAAGCCGTCTTTGTCAGCATGGAAATATTTATTGCTGCCCCGGACCTATATTCGCATCGGCGCGACTGTTACCGTAGTGATACTCGCGCTCACCATGATTGGCGGAGTGGCCAGCGCCCAGCCCGGTGAAACTCTTTATACTGTCAAAATCGCGGCAGAACAGGTAGAAAAAGTTTTGGCCACAAACGAAGAAGCGAAAATCAAGGTTGGCATCAGGCATGCCAGGAGACGCCTGCAAGAGGTTAAAACATTGGTAGAAGGAAACAAAGACGGCAAGGTGGTCGCGGAAACCCTGCAGGCCCTAAAGACTACGACCGACGAGCTGGCCAATGGCGCGGTCGCGGTTTCCGAAACAAAACCTGAGCTGACAACCAAGGCCACCGAGCTTGCGGTTGAGCAGGAAAAAGTGCTGACGAGCGTCGAGAGTAATGCTGCTCCAGATTTGAAAGAAGCCGTCCAAGACGCGATAATTGTCACCAAAGAAACCATCACTAGGCTGGCTGAGGGTAAAAGCGAGGACGTTAAAGGGGTCGCAACCGCGCCGGTTCTGGCTGAAGACAGCAAACCATCTGCCACGCCGACCACGACTCTAAAAACAACCCCGGCTTCCAAACCAGTAGCGAGCAAGAAGATTAAAAAAGACCCGCTCCCAGCGGCAGAGGTTGATGCGAACGCTTCGATAGGGGCCGATGTGCAGATTGATGAAGTCGTGATTATTGATGATAACAACAACCCCGAACCTGTAGAGTAGATTAGGCGTAATCAGGTCTCCACGACAGACGGGGACTTTTTTGTTATAATTTCTTTACAAATTCCGTCCTGATTTATGCCCCCGTAGCTCAATGGATAGAGTGTGGGTTTGCGGAACCTAAGATCGAAGTTCGATTCTTCGCGGGGGCACCAGAATAGAATTTGGAGTATCAATTAGCTGTTTTAGCGTGTAAATATCGGCTGTTTTTGTGGTTCCAAATGCCGAATAGTCGTACAAAACGCCTTCTGGAAAAATCATCTCTTGAAACTTGATCTTATCAGTGAGTTTTACCTCGTACCAAAGCTTGTAAACGTTGACCATAAAGTACAGGCAGTAGTTGACGCTGGCCTCCACATCAAACTCCTCGATCTGTAATTCATTTCTGCTTAACCGAAGCAGTGTCACTTTCTCTTTGATGCGATTCAGCTCCTCTTTGGCTGTATCGGCATCGAAGATTCCCTGCTTAGTGAGATCGACGACTCGTACTTTCTCCTCCTCGACTTTCTCTATGTTCCGGTCAATGGTGGCGATGTCGGTATTCAGTTCATTATGCTTGCCTTGCCAGTAATCGATGATCGAAGCTCGGAACATACCCATTTCCTCTTTCTTGGGAGCAAGCCGTGTAAGAAACTCCATGAACTGTTCCTCGAACACTTCTTTCTTGACGCTTTTCTTGTGGCACTTGGCACAGTGATAATAAGCATAGCGTCCACCCAGCTGGCCTCGTGACCAGCTTCCGGTAAACTTACCACCGCAGACGCACCGGGCGGTCACTCGCAGAGGAAAGTCCGGATTGAGTGCACGCTTTGGATGGTTGGTGAGTCGGCCGCTTTTGTTGCGTATATAAAACTGGACCCGTTCAAATAATTCGGTGGTGATGAGCGACTCAAACACGCCCTGCTTTTCCGCGCCTTT
>Ga0156209_106_pt1 | contig 11495 bp, 10 predicted proteins | sample RifCSPlowO2_12_FD_107862 | JGI IMG/M metagenome (GOLD analysis project Ga0156209, IMG submission 107862) | Candidatus Doudnabacteria bacterium RIFCSPLOWO2_12_FULL_47_12
CATTTGACGAACAACGCAAATTCACAGGTCATGAATATGACAGGGACACAGGGCTCAACTACATGGGAGCGAGGTACTACGATGCTGCGATTGGCAGATTCTTAAGTCAGGATCCTATATACTTATTAGCAGGAGCAACTAATTTCGGAAGTAGATGGAATAATAATTGGCGAGATATAAAACCGGGTGAGCCTACTTACAGCAGTCAATTTGGACAATATGCTGAAAATAGATTGGCTTTAATGGAGTACCTTTCTGATCCACAAGGTCTAAATAGTTACAGTTACGTAAAAAACAACCCATTAAAGTATATTGATCCTACAGGTGAACGTGAATATCATTTCTCATTTGAATCCAAAATAGGTTTGGGGGGTGAGTTTGGTAATCAATGGACTATTGGTTTTGCATCCGATGGAACTTTTGGAGTCTCAACTACTTTAAAGGGAGGTGGATTGGCTGGTGTAGATGCTTCAGTAGGCGTATCAGCTGGTTACTCAAACGCCAACACGTGGAGTGATACCTTAGGAACAGGTCAATATGTTGAAGTCGGCGGAAAGGTTTTATACGGGGGCAGTGTTACAACTAACTTCGCCGGTGGCAATTATACCGGAACTGATGTCGGTGTAGGACTAGGAGTAAGAGGGTTGCCTCCAGTGCCAGTCACATTTAGTGGGGGTGCTAGCAAAACAGTTCCAGTTTTCCAAGGTAGTGTTTCAGGTCTTAAGAATGGTGTGACAAATACAGTAAACAAAACAGTCAACGCTGCAAATAGAGCTGCTAATGCAACCGTCAATACAGTGCAGCAAGGTTGGCAAAAAACAGGCAACTTCTTTAAAGGATTATGGAAATAGATTCAGCAAATCAAAGCTATAAGTTCAGAGGCGGTGTTTGGATGGGGTTTAGATCGAGCACGTGGCCATTCGGAGCCCTTGAGGTTAGCAAAGACCAACTAGCAATAATGGATGAGAACTTGACTGTAACAGGAAAGGTAGAGTCAAAAATTGAACACCGCTTCACCCATGACGAAATTGAAAAAATTAAAATAGTAAGAGTTTTTCCTATAATCGGATATGGAATACATATCTTTCCCCGTGACAGAACGAAGGGACAACTATTCTATTTTTGGTATATCAGTTTTCGTTTTAAAAAGTTAATCAATGCTTTAAAACAATTTGGTTGGCTTTGATTATCTTAAGCTCATCATTAATGTTCATCCGTTTAGCGAAAATAAATGAAATATAAAGCAAGTTTTACAAAGGGAATATATTTAGCAATTATAATCATCATTTTATATCTGGTGATTACAGTTATGCTCGGGAGTAATTCTGTTTCAGACTTGATACAGATTTCAGTTCCAGTAATCATTTTCGGTATTGTATACATTTTAGCTCTTACTATGGGGACTCACATCGTCATTGAAAATAACAGTGTTAAAAACTATTTGATGTTTTTGCCGAAAGGGACTGCTGAGATAAATACAATTAAAAAGATTCAATCGGGTTCGATAGGTGGAATATTCAAAGCATTAATACTAGCTTATGAAGAGAATGGAAAAGCAAAGGCGATGAATATAAGTATCTTGAATTTCAAAAAAAATACTTTAAAACAATTTGTATCAGACCTGAGAAAGCAAAATCCACAAATTAGCATAGATCAATCTGTTAATGAGTTAACTTCTTAGCCTATTAACAAATAAAACCACCAGTAAAGATGCTGGTGGTTTTATTATGAAATGTTTATCTTTTCCTGTTCATCCATTTATGTCCTCGCACAATTTTTCCTTCTATAATAAATCCGATTTTACCTACTTCGGAAGGCTGATCCGGGTCTTCATATACTTTTAGCTTGATTGGCACTGACCCACGCAACGCAACATTGGTATTGTTATAAATTACTTCTTCTACATAGTCTTTCATAAAATCTCGTTTTGACTCTTGATCATTACTGATTTCAAATCTAGTTTTTACCGATTCGCAATATCTACCAACGCTCACATCAACAATATCCTTTTTGTGCAGAATTGGAATGCGGTTTATAAGGCCAATTCTTTCTGCTTTAATGGCATTCACTTCTTTATCATGATTTTGACATCGCTCAGCATATGTAGCCCGATCAATTTGTCCGCTGGCATAAGTATCGATAATTTGTTTTTTTTGTTCAGCAAAATCCTTGATTTTTTGGTCAATACTTTTAAGCCTCTTTTCGATACGCCATTGGCTTGTTCGTGATTTGTCTTTAGTGAATTCTAAACATTTCTTTAATTTTGATGGATCGGTCATGGTCGTTTTGATCATTTCAATCACACATGTTTCGAGAAGGTGGCCTGCTCCCCGTTCTTTAGACACCTTGTCACTTAGAGTTTAACGGATAGTTGATTACTTGTTAATGTTTGTCGCCCGGAGAATTTCAAGGGCGGCATTTTTAGTTTGCTGTGAATTCGCAGGTGATTGTAATAGTGGATTTGGAGAAATATCTCCGCCGCCAGCTCTCCCAGGGTCCGAAACCGATTCGGGTCCCCGAGATCAACCTTGAACTGGTTGTAAAAAGATTCCTGATAACCATTCTCCCAGGGGCTGGCCTTGCGGCTCATGGACAGCTGGATGCCGAGGCTTTCGGCAAACTGCCCGTAGCCCCGGCTTTTGTATTCCGAGCCTTGGTCAGAGTGCAAAACCGCTGCTCTGCCGTATTTCTCCACGGCATCAATCAGAGCGCCAATGATGAGCTGCACAGAGTGGGTGGTCAGAAGACTCCAGCCAACGACGCTTCTGTCGAACACATCCTTGATCGTGGCCAGGTAGACTACTTTGCCGTGGAAAGGAATGTGGGTGAAGTCCGAAACCCAGATAATGTTGTGGCAATCAGGAAACGGCAACTGTTGGATCAGGTTTGGGTAAACTGTGCCTAAATCCTTGGATTTTCTGAATTTTCTTCCCCTTCTGCGGTAGGGCTTAATGCTGAACAGGCGCATGATTCGTCTAGTGCGCTTCTTGTTGATTTTCAATTCCAGAGCGACCCGGCGATAGCCGTAGCTGTGATGCTCGCTGAGCACTCGCTCAATCTGGTTTTTAAGGAGCCAGTCCTTTTTGGATTTAATCGGCTGGTAGTAGAGACTTGATCGGGAGATTCCCTCCTGTTTGGCCAGGGCGGTTTTAGTCAACGGTTTCTCGCTTGCCGCCTTAACGATCATCTGCCTTTTTTTTCGCAAGGGAGAGATCCAGGGTGATCTCGCCGATCAGTTCCTTCAAGGCTTGGTTTTCTCTTTTCAATCTCGCCACCTCCAGGATGGAGGGTGGAGCCGTGACTCCCTTGGAGATCCACTGGTAGATGAGCCGGGGCTTAAGACCATGCTCCTCTGCTATCTGGGCGACCGAGATGCCATCGTCCCTGATACGCTCAATATCTGCTCCTTAACCTCTTTGGATACTGCCGGCTGTCCTTTGGGCATAATTTTTCCTTTCTGCATCCATTATACCCTTGAAGACTGATTGTCTAAATTTTGGGGGGCGGGTCACTTACTGCAAATGTTGAAGATTTTATCAGTAAGAGTAACGCACTTTCTCTTGCCGCCGATTATTGTAACTCTTTCAAACACGGGGGGTTAGATAAAAACTCTAGGTCAGGGCAAGAACTTGAAAAAATGAACACTCATATTAATTTTGATCTTACGCCAACAGGATTTGTAGCGTCCGCTCGCCTTGAACTTACAATCGGCGGCAAGAAATACGATGCCTTCTCGTTAGCGACAGATTGTATGAAAGAATGGGATAGTTTTTTAGAACAAAACCAAATTCGATTTTCAGCTCCTTAATTCATAGCCCGCCAGAATTTCGCCAAAAAAGAAAGCCGAAGCCCGCGCGGATTCCTCCCCAGACCCCTCCTCCGCGCGGGCGAGACCGCATTCCGCACCCCGCCACCATTCCCCCAGAAAAATAGAGGAGGGGTGCGGTCAAGAGTTCCGTTCAAAGTAGGTTCGCGCGAAGTGTATAATTACAGACACCAAAAATTTTCAATTATGGCTAAACGTTCATTTATAAAAATTTTGGCGATTTGGTCGTTTCTGTCTACTGCGGCCGTGACTGTTTTTGCTTCGCAGGACCGGATAGTTAGCGCTGGTCTCAAAATGGCCTGGGGTCTCATCGTATTGTGGGTAGGCGCGGGCGGCTATATTATGCATCGCTTTCGCGATTCCATAAAAAATTTCGTTCAGCGTATTCCTCTTGGCTGGAAAAAGAAATTCGTTTTATTCGCTACCTTGCTGTTTCTGATCAAGGAAGCGATAATTACCACTATGACTAACTTGGCGCCGGTGTTTGGTGCCAGTATTGGCGAGGTCTATATTACCGCGTCTGCCAATTTTCTGGACGTAGTTTTTTTTCACAGTGCGACAATGTTTGTCGGCCCATTTGTGTTTTGGGCACTGGCTCTACGACGCTATGATTTTAGTCCTTTCGGCGCTTTTATAGTTTTTGGCCTCACTGGCCTGTTGGGAGAGATTGGTTTTTCAGCCCACAGCAGGTGCCGCAGTTTGCCATGTGGATGTTTATATATGGCCTTATGATCTATCTGCCAGTCTATTCCCTGCCTCCTGCTGAACGGCGCGGCGCCAGACCGCCGAAATTTATCATTATGTGTTAATGATATTTTTCCCTCTGCTGCCTGTTCCATTATTTGCCTGGCTGCCGGGCGTGATTGATCCCGATCATCCCACCATTCATTTCCAGCAAAAACTCCGCCCTTGACGGCGGAGTTTTTGGTTGCAGAAAGATAGTATAATCAAAATAACAATACCAAACGCACAGGAGGAGTGCTATGAAAAAGAACATTCTTGCGGCAGCGCTGCTGGTTTTTACTGCAGTCCTGTGCGTGGTTTACGCGCAGGACTATGAATTGGTTCTGGTCGGTGTAGTCAAGGATTATCGCCGATTACCCGAGCAAAACAAACAAAATGCGGAATTCACTTTTGTTCGTTTGATCTACAACGGCCGTATTCCTGGGTACATCAAAAATTGGTATACGGATTATCCGAAGGGTGATCAAGCGCTCGTGGCGATGCTGGGCCGCAGCACTGGCGCCCAAATTGCAGAGGAACCGAGAGCTATCCCCATTCTCCACCCTGACCTGTTTAATTACCCAATGGTTTATTCACTGGAGGCTGGCCAGATGCTGCTCGATGACCCGCAACGTAAACGAATGCGGGAATATCTGGAGCGCGGTGGGTTTTGGATGATTGATGACTTTTGGGGAACTCACGAGTGGGACAATTTCGAAAGCGAAATGCGGAAAATTTTCCCCGAATGTAAGATCGTCGATATCCCGCAAAGCCATATCATTTTCCACAATTTCTTTGACATTGATGAGGTGCGGCAGATACCGAACGTTGGCTACGCCACTTGCCATGATTGTCCAACCTGGGAGTTGGACGGTTATCAGGCAAAGGTTCGCGGGGTGTTTGATGAGAAAGGCCGCCTCATGGTATTTATCAACCACAATACGGATTTGATGGATGCCGCGGAGTGGGCGGACTATGAACCGTACGCGTATCGTTTTTCCGCATACTCATACCGCGTTTTCACCAACGCGGTTATCTACGGCATGACGCACTGACTGGAAACAAAAGGAGGTTTCAACGAAAACATTGAAAATGCGACAATGGGCTCGAGGATTTATTTCTTGAGCCTTTTGTTATCTCTTGAAAAGAGTTTTGATTTTTTTTGCCACGCGAAATAAGGTGTGATATTTTTTATCAACCACGAGATCCCAAGTGCCTATGCAATGTCTTTCTACCCCAGTCTTTCCTGATTTGATGTAGCGGGATTTGAAACGTGTGATCCCTGCCCATGAATGGTCTTCGTCTGCGCCAGCCGGCGCGATACCCCACATATCATAATATTTTTTTCCGGCCAGTTTGCTCTGGCGAATTGCTTCCCATAGCGCAAGAGAAGGCACGTTCGCGTTTCTGCTTTCCGATGAGGAAGCCGCATACAGATAAGTTCCACTGTCACCAAACAGCATTATGATTGAGGCAGCCAGAATCTTGCCTTCAAACTCGCCCGTCAGCAAAATCGCGCGCGGATCACGCGATTTGTAATCGCCGAGCATAAACTGCTGGCGGAATTTTTCAAATCTAGACCTTGGCCAAACAGCGATGCCATCGCGTCTGGCTGTCTCGCCGATCAGCTCAATGAATTTGTCAAAAGCCGGACTGTCCTTGGTTTTTTCTTCAATTTTAACGCCCTTTTTTTTGGCGAGCCGGATGTTATAGCGGGATTTTTCGTGCATATTTTCGAGGAGTTCATCTTCGGTTTTTGTCAGATCAACGAGCACCGTGTCTTGCGGTTCCATTTGCCGCAACAGAATCTCCGGAGGAGTAAAGTTGTAAGTTGTAAGTTGTAAGCCACTTTCATAAGGCGGATTAATTCGAATCAGTACCGAGTTTTCTTTTTTCCCAATCCGTCTTAATTCCTCAAATACACAACTTATTAACTTGTTACTTACAACTTGCATGACAGGTCCTTTTGTCACCTCTAGATAAGTCTTGCCAAAATGCAGCGGCCGCACTATCGCCTGGGCCACTGCCAGGTACTCCCCCGCTTCCCCTGTCACCGCGAAGCGATGAATTTTAAATCCCAAAGATTTTTGAAACTCGCCCCACTCATAGGTTTGCAAAAAAGACGATGGCGAAGAATTTTCCGCAATAAATTGGTTCCACTCGCCGTGATGAATTTCTGTTCGAATCTGCATGAAATGATTATAAACCAAAACCCCTCCGGTTAGGAGGGGGTTAGATTAAATGCCTTTTTGCTCTAAAGCAAGAGTAACCTGGTTGACAGCGCGGATCCAGCCGTCGTTTTTCCAACCGACCCAGCGGTTTCTCATAAGGGCTGGCGTGGTAAGTCCACCATCATGATATTTCTGGATAAGCTGGTTGGCTCTGGCAAACGCGTGAGCATAATCTTTGTAAGTCTCAGGTTTACCGCCGCCAATCCCCCAACAGTTGTGAGGCCTGATGTTTCTTTTGCAGAAATTGCTTTCCGCGAATGAAATACCAATGATCAGACGGTAATGGCGATGCTTTAAAAGTTCTTCCGCAAACGGGGCCATCGGCGAGCTCTTGCTCTCCAGATATTCTCTAAGCGGCTCTACGCGCGGGTCAATGACGGGCTCGTGGGCAAGAGCTTCAGCTTCCACCAGGTCTTCACCGAATATGACCTGGTCAATATCAGTAAGCGCGACAGAGAACACAAACGGCTTATAATCGGGAGTCGACTGAGCCAAGGCCGCGTGAGGAGCAAGGCTCCAGGATATTACTCCAATCAGTGATGCTCCGATGAATATTTTTTCAAGAGCCGTGAGCTGCCTAAGGGCTTTGATATCAATACTGCCCCATTTAGCGGTAAAATTAGTAGTATTCATTTCTATTAGTAACCCCTTTCAATCTTCTCTTAAAAGTAAAAAACCCAAGCTAGGGTTTTTTTTGTTTTGGTGATTAAGTTGTTATTCGGGTGTTGCCTACCCTATCCGATGAAGGATAGGGCACGCAACTATGTAGCCTACCACATAACAGCAATAGAATCAAGGCTGTTTTTCGAAAAAAATGCTTATTTAAGCCATTTTTTATTGTTATTTTGGCCACAGTTAGCCAAAAATGGGCATTTGGAAAAACTCAGGAAAATGGCTATAATCTATGAGTCTTTTGTGAGCCCGGGTGGCGAAACTGGCAGACGCACTACCTTGAGGTGGTAGCGCCCGAAAGGGCTTGGAGGTTCAAATCCTCTCCCGGGCATTCGTCGCAATTGGTGGACACTTCGGGTTTTCGCTGGGCGAAAAGCCCTTCGGTCCACGTATTGCTCCTCTTTCCCAAAAACCCGTGCTCGGCCCGAATGGGCATGCGCTCCTGCTCTTTGGGATCCCCTAAAATGCAGGGACGGTTAGCTCAGCTGGTTAGAGCGCCTCGTTTACACCGAGGAGGTCACTGGTTCAAATCCAGTATCGTCCACCATAAAATCAACATTTCACAATAAATTTTTCAATATGTCAAATAGCTTGAAAATATTCAGTTTTTCGCTGTCCAAGCTGTTTTTTTATGCTTTAATCCTCCTGCTCCCTTTTAATATTAACTGGGTGCGTTTCACAGAAACCAGCTTCTATTTTGGGTATCATGTTTTCTACAATTCTTCATGGTTTTATTTGACAGATATTATAATTTGTGGTGTGGTATTAATTTGGGGATGGAAAGTTTCGATGAAACACGGAGGATTTAAACAGGTTTTCAACAACATATTCACATCCCCGGTTTTTTATTTTTGGCTTATTTCAGCCATTTCCATAATAGTTTCACGTGAAACACTCCTGGGTTTTTATGGGGCTGTGAAGATCTCAGAGTTCTTACTGATATTTCTCTATGTGAAACACAGTTTCGGTGAAACAAGAAAGGTGCTATGGCTGATTGTGATTGGAGCGATGGTTCAATCAGTCATCGGTATTTTGCAGTTCCAAAACCAGCACTCGATTGGTTTAAAAAGTTTCGGTGAAACATTCTTTGCCCCAATGATGAAAGGGATTGCCGAGTTCCCTACTGGTGAAACAGTCTTGATTAGAGCTTATGGCACGTTCCCCCACCCCAATTTGCTCGGTGTCTGGCTTTTCACAGCACTGATCTCCGTGATTTGGCTTATTTATGCACAATCTCGGCAAGACATAGATATTTCACGTGAAACAAAAGCAAGTGTTTCTGTGAAAAATGTTTGCATTGAAACATTTTTAGGGGTCGCCGTTATATTGATCTCCACTGGCATAGTGTTGACTTTTTCTCGCACCATTTGGCTGGTGACTGCCCTGGCCATTGCCGCGCTTTTGATTGTCAGCAGGCTAGTGAAACGAAAAGTTTTTGAGCGCATGCAAACTGGGCAGAGGGAAACTGGAGTGGCCATTTACCATCCCCGGCGAATAGCGCTTGTTTTGGTCCTGCTACTTGTAAGCCTCGGTCTCAACTGGATTTTTTATGGCCAGGAAATAAAAGACCGGATCCGAGTTTCTGAGAAACATGATCTTTCAGAAGAAGAAGCTGTGGTTAATCGCCAGCTTTTTAACAATATAGCCTGGGAAGCGATCAAAGATCATCCGGGATTTGGCTTAGGCATGCGTAATCTCGTGGTCAGGATGGGGGAATACTCGCCTGAAAGGCTACTACCCCATTTGCATCAACCGGTGCATAATCTTTATCTATTGATCACGGCAGAGCTTGGGCTCGTCGGTTTTACAGCTTTTGTCTGGCTGCTGTTTAATATTTTGAAGCAGGCGAGTCTCGCAAAGCTGTTTTTAGCGATGATATTTGGCGGCTTTCTGTTTTTGGGATTGTTTGATCATTATTTCTGGTCTTTGCAGCAGGGAGGATTGCTGTTTTGGATCATGGCTGGTCTTTTAGCTCACAAAAACACCCTGTCCGGTGATGCTGGGCAGGGTGTATAGGAAACGACGGTTTTAGGCATGTTTGGCCACGGACTCCTCAAATCGCGCTCCAACGCTGCGAAGTCCTGTGGCTAACGCGGGCCTGGCTGACATGACCGTGATAATCTGTTGGCCTCGCTGGATGGCCTCATTGATCTCGGTAAATGACGGAGCAGGGGAGCATTGATTCAGAGTTTTCGTGCATCCGCAAAGCGTAATCACGAGCTCGGTATCAGTAGTCTTGGTCCAATCAATCTGCGGAGGTCTTTCTATCTCAACGGTTTGCGCTTGGCTCATCTGGTACTCCTATTGAAAAACCTTCGCTTCCGCGGGTAATCTTGATGATAAGATTCTTACTGGCTCGATATCGAATGATTGAATGATAGTGCTACAAGCAGGGGAATGTCAACAAATCAAAGCCCGCCGCGCCCTCGCTTTCAGAAAATTCGTGCCGACAGTTGCGAAAATAAATACAAGTAAATAATAGCTTAAAAAATTTGTTTTCGCAAAATTTGTTCTTTGAAATTTTGAAAAAGAAAAAGGTGTGCGCAGATTACTCCACGCACACCCACTGGTGTTGAACTTACCAACTTCCCGAAGAACCTCCACCGCCGCTGTCGAAGCCACCGCCACCACCGAATCCGCCGCTGTTGCCGAATCCGTATGACGGACTCGAATCGCTCGAGCTTGATCTCGACGAGTAGTCGTTGGAATGATCGGTGTTCGCGTACTGATGCGCCGACTCGGCATTTGCCGTGTTCGACTGAATGCTCGTCAGGATCAGGTACAGGATGACCCAGTCAGTCATCGTCATGCCGGACTGCTGGGCTTGCACCTGCGCGTATTGCGTCCGAGCTTCTTCGAGATACTTCACGGCCTTCGGAGACGACTTGCCTTCGGCAAGTTTCTTCTCGACCGCTTCAATCATGCCCGGAATCTTCTTGAGCAATTCCGGACCTTCTCTCCGCGCCTTCTCGGCGAAAGCGATCTCGCGCTTCATGTCGGAAACGATCTGACTAAGCGGGTAATCCATCGAGTCGAGCTTCTCGCGAAGCTCGAGCCAGTCGACACCTTCGCTCGTAGCGGTCAGTTGATCGATGGAAGAAAACTCGCCTTTCAGCTTAATGAGCTTTTTGCGGGTTTCCTCTTTCACGTCGGAACTTCTGGCCGTTCTCTCCGCCTCGGCGAATCGCGAAGCGACTCCGCCTTTGGTTTTGAGCACATACTTACGCGCCTTCAAGCGCCGAACTGGTGGCACGATGAGAAACAGCATCAGTACTGCTCCGGCGATACTGCCGAGAACGTAGCCGAGGATTTTCGTGTCTTCGGATGTCCACTCTCGCTGAGTCGGTTGCGGCGCTTGCGAAGTTTCTCTTTCTGCGGCCGCAGGCGCGGAGCTTGCATCAAGGGCGCGCATGATCTCATGCGTTCCGTCGATGATTCCTTGCGCCATGTCCCCAGCTTTGAAGCGAGGAAGAACGGCGTTGTCGTGAATCTGATCGGCACGACTGTCAGTGAGGATCGCGCGAGCGCCCGACGCGGTTTCGATCCGCATCTTGCGTTCTTTCGGAGCGATGAGGAAAACGATGCCGTTGTTCTGGCCACGCTTTCCAACACCCCATTCCTTTGCGAGTCCTCGCGCGTAGTCTTCGATGCTCTGGTTATTGAGCCAAGGCACTGTGATGACGGCGATCTCGATCGTGGTCTTCTTCTCGAACGCTGCCAGCTCGTCGTTCAGCGACGCCCCCTGCTCACGAGTGAGCAAATTGGCGAAGTCGTTCACATGGCCGGTTGCTTTCGGGTACTGTTGTGCGTGGGCCGTTGCTGTCGCAACAAGCAACAGCACAACGACAAAAACTGCGTTACGGGTCGTCTTCATTCGGTTCTCCTTTTCGGTTGTGAATGTTCAGTCTTTGAGCCAAATACGGCTCAATTAGTCCCGCGCTATCCTAGCATATTTAGACGCGTTTATCAATGGTAATTTGGATAAAATAAAAAAGCCTCAATGAGGCCCTATAAATTCTTTTTTTTAACTGTCGGCACGAATT
>Ga0156209_107_pt1 | contig 8588 bp, 9 predicted proteins | sample RifCSPlowO2_12_FD_107862 | JGI IMG/M metagenome (GOLD analysis project Ga0156209, IMG submission 107862) | Candidatus Doudnabacteria bacterium RIFCSPLOWO2_12_FULL_47_12
AAAGGATTCACATTAATCGAACTCCTGGTGGTCATCTCCATCATCGGCCTGTTGGCGAGCGTGGTTTTGGTGTCGCTGAACAGTGCGCGGGATAAAGCCCGCGCGGCCAAAGCCCAAAGCGAATTGAACCAATTTGTCAAGGCAGTCCAGATTGCCCAGGGCGAGAGCGGAAATACACTGCTGCAAATCACCGGCAACGGCTGTTCGTACTGCGGTTGCAACGCTGGGGATGGTATGGGTTCATTAAAGAATATCGCCGATACTCATTTCTGCTATACAAGGTGGATTAATGTGATCAGCACAGTTCAAACTGCGGCTGGGGTTTCCGGATTAACCAATATGAAGCGCGATCCGTGGGGAAGTCCTTATATGGTGGATGAAAACGAAAATGAATTTGGTTCGGCAGACTGCCGCCCTGATTATATTGGATCAGCGGGTCCAGATGGAATCTCTGATGCAGGCAATGATGATATATATGTCTATATACCACTTAGCAGCACTTGTCCTTAAATTTTGTTTAGCGTCTGCAGAAATAACATTGCGCATTGCGCGCGGGCAGGACTGATTGAAACTTCCAAAAGCCTGGCGACTTCGTAAACATCGAGCTTTTTTATCTCCTCAAGTTTTTTGCCGCGGGCATATTCGGAAACGACTGACGCCGCGGCCACGGCTATCATGCACCCGCGGGCTTCATAGGACAAATTTTCAATTTTCGAATTTACAATTTTTAAATAGATCCGGATCTCATCTCCACACAGTGCGTTAATTTGTTCCGCCGTATGGGTATAGTCGGAAATCTTACCGGTATTTCGCGGATGGTGGTAGTGGTCTTTAATTGTTTCTGAATAATTTTGCTTCATAAGAAGATTGAACAACTATATGCCGATCGGCATATAGTTGTCATGCCCGACCTGATCGGGCATCCAGTCTTGCCATCGACCACGATCGGGGGCTGGATTCCCGCCTGCGCGGGAATGACAGAAGGCGCTGGGCGTAGCGGATGCCTTCTGTCAACTTATTAATGTCTTCTTTGGTATTGTAAATTGCGAGGCTGATGCGAGCAGAAGATTCGATGCCGAGTTTGTCATGCAGCGGCATAGCGCAGTGGTGGCCGGTGCGGATGGCGATGCCTCGGCTGTCGAGAATGCTGGCCAGGTCGTGCGGGGGAATGCCTTTGAGATTGAAACTAATCACCCCAATGCGATCTTTGGCATCCTGAGGGCCGTAGATTTCGAGGCTGGGAATTTTTTTCATTTGTTTGAGTGCGTAAGAGGTGAGGATGGATTCGTGATTCTGAATTGCTCTTATAGCTTTCGACCTCTCCTGGCCTGCGGCCACCCTCCCCACGCCTGGGGAGGGGAAATGCGAGAGAAAATCAATCGCGGCGCCAAGGCCGATGACCGCGGAAATATTTGCGGTTCCGGCTTCGAATTTGTGCGGGAGATCCGCCCAAGCGATATCAAGGTTTTGGCTCCCCGATCGAGTCGGGGACCGCGGCGCAAATTGCGCCTTGACTTTTTTTATCATATGCCCGCCAGTTTGATACGGAGGCATCAAATTCAGTAGTTCTTTTTTTCCATACAGCCCGCCGACCCCAGTGGGGCCGTACATTTTGTGGCCGGAGAGCACGTAGAAATCACAGTCTAATTTTTGCACGTCAATCGGAATGTGCGCGCCGGCTTGCGCTCCGTCAATGAGGACATTGGCGCCTTTGCGGTGGGCGGTTTTGATGATCTTCTCAATCGGGTTGATTGTGCCAAGAACGTTGGAAATATGGGCAATGCTGACGATTCTTGTTCTTGGGGAGATTAGGGGAATTAGGGAGGGTAATTTAAGTCGGCCATTGCCATCAATAGGAGCATATTTTATTTTCGCTCTTTTTTTCTTTGCCAGAATCTGCCAGGGGACAATGTTGGAGTGGTGCTCCATTTCGGAAAGCAAAATCTCGTCCCCAGCATGGATGTTCTCATGTCCCCAGGTCCAGACTACAAGATTGATGGCTTCCGTGGCCCCGCTCGTGAGTATTATTTCTTCACGAAACCCCGCATTTATAAACTTCTGAACTTTGTCTCGCGCTCCTTCGTACAATTCTGTTGCTTCCTGCGACAGAGTATGAATGCCGCGGTGAGTGTTGGCATTGTGCTTGCGGTAAAAATCATCCATCGCGCGCAGTACTGATTCCGGCTTCTGCGCGGTCGAGGCATTATCAAGATAGACCAGGCGTTGGCCATTAATTTTGCGTTTTAGGATCGGAAAAACCTTTTCAAACATGCGGATAGTCTAGCAGAGGATTTTGACATTTTCAATGCTTTTCGGTATACTTAAGACAGTACTTAATTATTCAATAAATCTGTACAGTAAAAGGTCTGAAACGCCTGTAGATTCTGCGATTCGTTATTTATGACTTTTCATTACTTGGCATCAAACTCGATATCTTTATCTATCCGCTAATAACGGCTGTTTCGTTTTGACCAGGTAAAATAGATTTCTTACTGCTACAGACTGCATTCATTAACATGAACAGTCTTTTTTTGTTCGCTGCGATCGCCCTCATGGCTGGCGCGGCGATCGGTTACCTGGTACGCAAGGTTCAGGTCAAAGCCAAAATCGATTCCGCGGAAAACCGCGCTGAAAAACTCCTTGACGAGGTTAGGCAAAAAGAAAAAGAAATAATCCTCTCCGCCAAAGACCAAGCCATAAAAATAACCGAAGAGGCCAAGAAACAAGAAACGGAAATCCGCCAGCAGATTTTGCGCATCGAATCGCGTCTGGAGAAAAAGGAAAACGATATCGACGCCAAATCTGCGGACATGGATAAACAGCGGCTCACCTTGGAAAAGCAAAAAGAAGAGCTCCAAAAGATTCGCGAAGAACTTTTGGCCAACCGCGACAAGCAGATCAGCGAGCTTGAGAAAGTCGCCAAACTGACAACCGCGGAAGCCAAAACCGTGCTCTTGGAGCAGACTGAGCGACAGGTCAAAGACGATATGATCGGCCTCACTCGCAAGATCGTCGAAGAGGCGCGCGAAGAAGCAGAGAAAAAAGCCCGAGACATTGTATCGCAGGCCATCGAGCGCGTGAGCGCCGAGGTCTCGAGCGAAACCACTACTACCACGGTGACTATCCCCAGCGATGAGATGAAAGGACGCATTATCGGCAAAGAAGGAAGAAATATCAAAGCTTTCGAACAAGCGCTCGGTGTTGAGGTGATTGTTGACGAATCGCCTGACACGGTTGTAATCTCCGGTTTCAACTCGGTCCGCAGATACGTGGCTAAGGTTACTTTGGAAAAGCTCATTCAGGACGGCCGCATTCATCCGGCGAAAATCGAAGAAGCATACGAGAAAGCCAAGAAAGAGGTAGGACAGATGATCAAAGAAGCGGGAGAGCAGGCCGTCTACGAGCTCGGCATTACCGCGTTTCCGCCAAAATTGATCCAGCTGATCGGCCGGCTCAAATTCCGCACATCTTACGGCCAAAACGTTTTGATGCACTCGGTGGAAATGGCCAAGATGGGAGCGATCATGGCAGAAGAGCTCGGCGCGGATCCCATGATCGTCAAGCAGGGCGCACTTCTCCATGACATCGGTAAAGCCCTCGACCAGGAAATGGAAGGTACGCACGTGGAGCTCGGCGTACAGATCGCCAAGAAATTCAATTTACCTGAAATTATCGTCAATTGCATTGCCGCGCACCACGGCGATGTGCCGCATGGCAGCATTGAGGCCGCGCTTGTTGATGCCTGCGATAATATTTCCGGAGCAAGACCTGGCGCCCGCCGGGACAGCTATGAACAATATGTAAAACGACTTGAGGAACTCGAAAACCTCACCAATTCGTTTACCGGAGTCGAGAAGAGCTATGCGATTCAAGCTGGCCGCGAGATCAGAGTCTTTGTAGAGCCAAACAAAATGGATGACTGGGCCGCTATGAAATTGGCCCGCGAGATCGCAAACAAGATTGAACAGCAGCTCAAATATCCTGGCGAGATTAAAGTGCAGGTCATAAGAGAAATGCGAGTAGTAGAATACGCAAGATAAATATGAAAATCCTTTTTTTCGGCGACATCATGGGCAAGCCCGGCCGCCAAGCAGTTGCCAAAATCTTGCCCATGCTCAAAAGAGAATACGCGCCAGATTTTGTGATCGCTAACGTTGAAAACCTGGCTCATGGCAAGGGGGTTACTCTTGCTACGATGCGGAATCTGGCAGAAGCAGGAGTAGACTTTTTCACCAGCGGCAACCATATCTATGACAAGCCAGAATATAAAGAGGTGTTTGCCGAGTTTGGAGATAGGCTGGTACGGCCGGCCAATTTCGCGCCCGAGTTTATAGGAGACGGCTACAAGATTGTCGAAATCAAAGGCGAGCCTGTCTTGATCGCTAATCTCCTGGGCGAAGTATTCATGGAAAAACAAGTTGACCAAGTGCCGCTTACTAGCCCATTTTATAAAATCAACGAGATTCTTGGTAAGGTTGGAAGCGCTGCCAAAATAAAGATTTTGGATTTTCACGCTGACGCCACCTCGGAAAAGCGCGCCATGGGTTTTTGGGTGGACGGCCGCATGTCCGCGGTTGTCGGCACTCATACGCATGTGCCCACGGCAGACGCGCAGATTTTGCCGCAGGGGACTGGATATGTGACAGACCTGGGCATGACTGGCGCGGCACATTCAGTGATTGGCGTGGCGACCGCGTCTGCTCTGGAACGGTTCCGCGAGCATGATCTGGAGCGCAAAAAAGTTGCTCTTGAGCTCCCCGAAGAAGTCAAAGGTTTTGAAGTCTCTTATGTTCTCATGGAAATTGACGAGCTTTCGGGTAAGTGCCAAAATATCATTAGTAAAGCTATTCCCAATTTGGAAATCTAATGAAACAAACTGTAGTAAAAACTAGGTCATTTTTGAACCCGGAAACGCTGCTGAGAAGCGTACCGCTCGAGCCAGACATGACGGTCGTCGATTTGGGCTGCGGCAACGGACATTATGCGGCGACTGCCGCGATGCTTGTGGGCAAAAAAGGACAAGTGCACGCTTTTGATATTTTGGAAGAGGCGCTTTCTCAGACCGCGACTTTGGCAAGGCTGCAAGGCGCCCAAAACGTGGCCACGAGGCAGTGTGATCTCGAAAAAATCGGCAGTTGCAATCTGCAGGAGCAATCTGCTGACGTGGTTGTGGTTTCGAGCATTTTGCATCAGCTCAAGAATAAAGAAAACGCGATCAGGGAGGCGTACCGGCTCCTCAAGACAGGCGGCCGCCTGCTCCTGGTGGAATGGAAAAAAGATTCGATGATCGGGCCTAAAGTCGCAGAGCGTATTGGTGAAAAAGAAATCAGAGAAATTCTGGAGCATAACGGATTTCGTCCAGCCCGCCCGCAACGCCTGAGCGCTAGCGATGGCGGGCGGGTGTCAGATTTGCCAGCCGGATCTTTTCATTACGCTCTCTTGTATACTAAATAACCATGCCATTGTTTTTACCTGACATTACCAAGCTCTGGGATAAAGTTTATTTGTTCGGACCCAACCCGTTCACGTTGTCCCGTTCTGATCAGATGTTTTTTTACATAGCGATTGGATTTGTTTTTTTGGGACTCGTAGCCAAAATTTTGGTTTGGCGAGCAGAAGACGGCAGCCCGAAGAAATTTTTGTTTAGCAGAGTATTTCACCTGTTTTTTACGGTCGGGCTCTTGCTTTTGTTGTGGTATGGCGCGCGCGTCGAACGCATTCCTATGATTTACACTCATTTTACCGTCCTAATACTGCTCGTGATTTGGCTAGTATGGCTGGTTTTTATCTTTCGCTATTTTTTGCGACAATATCGCCCGCAGCAGCGCGTTTTCGAAGAGGAAAAACTTAAACGCAAATATCTTGTTCGGTAAAACCCTTGTTCCTCCCAGCCTGACAGGACTGAACCTTGGGGAGGCAGGGGAAGAATGGGTCGCCTATCTTTACCAAAAACAGGGTCATGAGATTATCGCTCGAAATTACGAGATTTTTTGGAAGAAAAAAATCGGGGAGATTGATATCATTTGCCGAAAAGCCGAGACCATCATAATAGTCGAAGTCAAAACTCGGACCAGCGAACATTTTATGCCCCTTGAGGACGCGGTAAATTTTCGCAAGCAAAGCTATTTACGCAGGATGACCAAGCTGTTCTTGCAGGCCAATCCCCAGTATGAGGATTGGAATGTCCAGATCGATATCGCGACCGTGCTCATGGACGGCATTGACAATTCCGTTAAAGCTGTTAAACTAATTGAGAATGCGATAGAAGATGTTTGACTACAGTGTGGGTGACCGCACTTTTTTAATCCCTCACCTTTTCTCTGTTGTGAACAGTGAGAGAGTGAGAAAGTAATAATTGTTATATAATTTAAATCAAGTAAGTAAATCCAGCACCTTCCTGTTGGGGTATTCTGGAAGATGCTGGATAAAGAAAGGAAAAGGTGAGGGATGAATTCAGAATTTCTCACAGCGCTTAACGAAATAGCAGAAGAAAAGGGTCTTGATAAAGACGAGGTTCTCAAAATGATTGAGGCGTCTTTGGCTGCGGCATTCCGCAAAGATTATGGCGAAAAAGACCAAAATCCGGTTGTGGAGCTCGACCCAGAAACCATGGCAATGAAAATCTATGACGTTAAAACAGTGGTAGCTGAGGTCATTGATCCCCAAAAAGAAATCCTTGAAGACGACGCCAAGAAGATTAAGAAAAGCTACAAACTCGGTGACGAAATCAGAACCGATATCACGCCAAAAACCGGGACCAGTTTTGGCCGCATCGCCGCGCAGACCGCCAAACAGGTTATCATCCAAAAACTCAGAGAAGCAGAACGCAATGTAATGTTCTCAGAGTTCAAGGCCAAGGAACGTCAGCTGGTTACCGGAGTAGTACAGCGCATCGAAAAAGACACAGTGCTGATTGACCTCGGCAAAGCCACCGGCGTGCTTTTTCCATCAGAGCAGATCAAAGACGAGCAGTATAAAATCGGCGCCAGGGTTAAGGTTCTTATCCTGCATGTTGAGCCTACCCCCAAAGGTCCCAAGATCACTCTATCTCGATCACATCCGGATGTAGTCAGGCGTTTATTTGAAATCGAAGTTCCTGAGGTGTTCAACGGCGTAATCGAAATCAAAGCGATCGCCAGAGAAGCGGGTTCCCGTTCAAAAATTGCCGTGACTAGCTTGCAGGAAGGAGTTGATCCAATCGGCGCTTGCGTTGGCCAGCGGGGAACCCGCGTCCAGACAGTGATGAGTGAGTTAGGCGGCGAAAAGATAGACATTATCGAATGGAGCGAGGACTCAGTAAAATTTATTGCCAACGCTCTTTCGCCAGCCAAGATTTTGAGCGTTGATTTAAATGAAGACACAAAAGAAGCCAAGGTAGAGGTTATGGAAGACCAACTCAGCTTAGCGATCGGTAAAGCCGGACAAAATGTCAGATTGGCTGCGCGCCTTACCGGTTGGAAAATCGATATCGTCGGTCAGGATTTGAGTGGTGGTGACAGCTCCGATGACCAAGGTGTCGAACCCACGACCGAAAGTGCCGGAGAGAAACCTGAACTGGGGCAGGAGCCTGATGACAATCATGCTCCTGATCTCGCGGAAGGCGAGATGCCAACGGAAGAACAGCAGCCGGACGAGACGGCCGCCAAAGAGCAGTCCTCTGAAACTTCTTCCGAAGAAGTTTCAGAGCATCCGGAAGAGATTAAATAATTTACAATTTTTAATTCAAAACCCATGCCACTTATTCCAATGGTTATTGATAAAAGCCCGTTCGGCGAGCGGGCTTACGATATTTATTCGCGGCTCCTCAAAGAGCGGATCATTTTTCTCGGTGAGCCGGTGGATGACAATGTCGCCAACACTATCATTGCGCAGCTTTTGTTTCTGCAGGCCGAAGATCAAAAGAAAGAAATCAAAATGTATATCAACTCTCCTGGCGGATCAGTTACCGCCGCACTCGCCATTTATGACACGATGCAGTACGTAAAAAATGTCTCCACGATTTGCATTGGCCAGGCCGCTAGCGCCGCGGCAGTGCTTTTGGCCGCAGGAGAGAAAGGCAAACGATATTCGTTGCCCAACTCCCGCGTTCTGATTCATCAAGTAATGGGAGGCTCGGAAGGACAAGCCAGGGACGTGGCGATTCAGACGAAAGAAATGCTGCGCATAAAAAATCAGGTTGATAAAATTTTGTCATTTCATACCGGACAACCAGTCAAAAAAATTGAGGCTGATACGGATCGCGATTTCTTTATGACTGCGGACGAAGCCAAGAAATACGGAATCGTCGACAAGATTATTCAATAACGCCAGCAGAAGCAAGGTTGTCAAACAGAGCCGCGATGGCTCTGTTTTTTGGTTGACAAAAGTAAAAAATTATGCTATTATTTAGGTGTAAATTGATTGTTAGGTTTTGTTAAGTTGTGTGAACAAAATCAAAACAGTCGTCGCAAAAGCGCAGCAATGGCTGCATTTTGAGAAACAAAAATCAAAACAACAACCAAATAAATGTCATTTGAGGAACTGCCAGAGCTCCTTACTATTTCTGATGCTTCCCATTTTCTGAACGTGCATCAGAACACCCTTCGTAA
>Ga0156209_125_pt1 | contig 5050 bp, 2 predicted proteins | sample RifCSPlowO2_12_FD_107862 | JGI IMG/M metagenome (GOLD analysis project Ga0156209, IMG submission 107862) | Candidatus Doudnabacteria bacterium RIFCSPLOWO2_12_FULL_47_12
TATCTGGGTGTCTGAAGGCTCGTCCGTGGTCCAGGAGATGGATGCAGATGCTTGATTGACATTTGCTGGCGCGATATTAGAAATTACCGGCGGGGTGGTATCTGCGGGGGGAGGGGGCGGCGGTGGAGCAGGAGGTGGTGAGCTGGTCGAACCCATGTCATTGTAGATGTCATAAATTTCCGCCGGAGAAAGCACGCGACTATATATCCGCATCTCATCAATCACTCCATCAAAAGTATGAACTCCATTTAGAGAATTCCCAAAACGGACATTGGCCGTACCAGCCTCAGGTGCGCCACTACTCTGATTGGCAGCGCCGGATAAAATGCCATTGACATAAAAATTGATAACCCCCAAAGCATCCCTTGTTACAACAGCATGAACCCATTGGTTAAAAGAACCTGTGCTGGCGCTGAATGGTCGCGTTGTTCCGCCGTTACTGCTGAAATCAAGTCTATTGGCATAGCCATACTTTAATTGTGTCTTGCCATTATCGAGGATCAGCGCCGTGCTTTGTCCAAAGGATCTGGGATATATCCAAACGGAAATAGTGAGGGCCGACGTCCCGATAAAATCACTACCAGTTGTAACCACATCGTTCGAGCCATCAAACGACAGCGCGCCGCTCCCCACTTTGCCCGCCACCCAACTCGGTCCATTGGTCAGAGCGCCGGTATTTGATCCGGCTGAATCAGTGGCAGTAGTTCCTGTTCCTTCATCAAACTTCCAATAGCCAACAAGGCCATTCGTTGGGGCAGCAGATTGAGACAGAGATGGAGATAGAAGAAATACTATAGAAACAAATGGAAACACAATGGAAATTGATAGAAATACTTTGGAGATAGTTTGAAATTTGTTTTTATAGATACCCATAAATATCTTTTATTTTTTTCTTAGGACAAAAAATCCAAATAATTTTCTCTGTTTATTACCTCAAAAGTAGTTTTGTGGTATGCCTTAGCCCAATCTTTGGGCGGTTTAATCTTTTTGCCGCTTCCCCATTTAAATTCAAACCCATGCAACACGCCGTTTCTCTCTTCGGCCCAATCTACCTCTTGCCCCTCCCAGGTGCGCCAAAAATAGTTATTGGCGTGGATGCTTTTATACTCTTGCTTCTTCAACCTTTCCACCGCCAGAAAATTTTCCCAAAGCTGGCCGACATCGTTGCGGGAATCTAAATTGTTGAACTGGGAAATAACCGCGTTGCGGATTCCATTATCATAAAAAAAATATTTATTCTTGCTTCTTATGGTTCTTCGCAAATTTCTGGCAAACCCCCGCAAGCTGAAAATGACAAAAGTTTTCTCCAGCAAATCCAAATATCTTTCCACAGTTTTGATATCAATGAAAAGCTTGTTGGACAATTCATTAAAGGACACCTCATTGCCGATTTGTAAAGCAAGCAGTTTTAATAGATCGACTAGAAGCTGGGGGCTTTTGACATTTTCCAAGCTTAACAAGTCCTTAAGCAAATAGGCCTGGCTTAGCTCTTCCAATAATTCCCTTTTGGCCTTTTTTGTTCTGGCCGTAGCCACGGATGGGTATCCCCCAAAAATTAAAAATTCCGGAAGTTTATGCTTGAGATCGGAAATGGTATAGGCACCCAGCAGCTCAAGCTGGGCAAGAGGGTACAAATTTAAAGTCCATTTTCTGCCAACCAAAGGTTCGCCAACTTGCCCCGATAAATCAAAAGAAGAGGAGCCAGTGGCGATAACCTTTATCCCTGGAATATGGTCAACGATGATTTTTAGGCCCAAGCCCACATTGGGAATATATTGGGCTTCATCTATCACCACCAGCTGGTTATTACCCACATAATCTTTAATCAAATCAAAATCCTGGGAAGACAGGATTCTCTGCACTTCCAAATTTTCACCACTATCCGAACGGTAGCGCAGCTTGGTTTTTTTCAAGTACTCGTTAACCAAAGTGGTTTTACCTACCCGACGCGGCCCATAAATCACCACGACTTTATTGGGGTCTAAATGCTTTTCTATTTGATAATGTCTATTAATTAGCATAATAGTATGCTATCATATAAAAAATTTCTTGTCAAATTTTAAGGAGTCAAACTCCTTAAAATTTGTATATTTTATGGTATGTAATTCCTATAAATTATATACATTGGTATTATTCATAAATCGGAAATCATACTTCTTACATCAGTTTTAAAAACTGGTCTAATTGCCCTAAATGAAGATATTGACACTGTTCTTGCTAGTATATTTATGGAATTGATACAGTTCTGATTAGTCGCCTTTATGGTGGCGTCTCCGCTAAGGAGTAGGGGCTGTATTTTATTTATAATGACCTATTGACATAATTCTTTATTTTTGTTAGTCTAAATACAGAACAAGGAACCTGTGAAATCCACCGTATGGGGAAAGCTTAGGTGAAAATTTAAGCACGCAGGACATCCTGACCGCCCACCATTAGTTGGGCGGTTATTTTATTTGAAATTTGCACTTGACAAAATCTTTACCATTAGTTTATAATAATATAAATGTCAGCTGAACACCGACCTTCCGGCGGGTCTCTCGCAAGAGATAGGCTGTTCCCCCTACCCATGGGGGTTTTTAATTTGCCTTGATTTCCTTCAAAACTCTCTTTTCAAAAACCCAATCGAATTCTTTCGTATATTTCTGACCTTCCAAATAATCCCTTAAAAAACCGCAAATGGTATCAGCAACACGCAACAGAGTATCGCTTTCGTCTTTCATACCGCGCACTTTTTTTACCCCAATACGCAAACGCCGTAAGCTGGAAGCAAATTTTATGGCTTCAGAGTCACTCTTCTCCAGTTACTACCAAAGCCACCAAAAACAGCTCTCCCATGGTGTCTTGTCCGGACTCATCAACATAGCAATAGAGTTTCTGCATTCGGATTCTAATTTCTACGAGTTAGATTGCCGCGGGATTACCCTCGCAATGACAGAACTATTCATAAATCATGAATCATAAATCCTAAATCTGTATGCCAATCATTTTCCCATATTATAAAGCTGTTTTACCTCCTGCACCGATTTATCCCGTCAGAAATCTGTAAAACCTGCCGCAATAATCTGGATATAAAAGTTAACATACTAATTACCGGCCCATATTATATAATTGTTTAATTTCTGACTGGGACATCACGCGGTTGTAGAGGCGAACTTCGTCAATGAGGCCGTCGAACACGGTAGTACAGTTAGCTGCAGTCCTTCCTCCTATAAGCAAGTTTGAAGACGCATCGGAAACAAGTGAATCTCCATTTGTCTGTGTAGCATAACTGGTTTCTACTCCATTAACGTAAATATGGACATTGGTAGCGGTTGTAGAACCGTCCCAAGCCACGGCAACATGCTGCCACTGCTTCGCTGAGAGTCCGCCACTTGAATGAACTGTCAGATCTGTAGAACCATCTTTAATAAATCGGAGATTCGATCCACTCTGTAAAAAGTACCAAAATCCAACAGCATTGAGGTCTTTGTTAATAATGTGTCCGCTAGAACCCATGGAGTTTGGATAAATCCATGCCGATACGCTCAATCCTCCTTTGGTGTCCAAATTGTCTAAGCTACTGCCACTGCCGGCATTCACACAATCGTTGGAGGCATCAAACCTCAACCCCTGGCCGATTTTGCCGATGGTGGGCGAGGTGGTGGTGGACATATTGGTCAGAGTGCCGGTGTTGCTGTTGCCGGATTTGTCCGTGGTGGTATTGGCAGTCCAATTTATATCCTTGCCGTCGAAGGTCCAGTACCCCACCAGACCGGAGGTAAGTTTGGTGGTAGGCGAGGTATTGACCACTGTTACATTATTCTCATCCGCCCCAATGTCCCACTTCCCGCTTCTTGCCTGTCCGTCGATGTCGTTTAAGAAAAGGCCTGAACCTGGATTACTTGTACCGAAATCTCTGGCACCGGTATCGGTGGTAACCAAGTGGAAATTCTTGCTTGCAATATTTACGAAACTAAATGTCTGATTAATACGGTTCCCTGTCCCGCCCCAATCGTCTGCGTTGGCATCGTCGGACGCCGAATAGGTAACGGATGACCATGTGCCGGTGAAACTACCACCGGTTCCTGGGGCATAGCCTAAAGCATTAACCAAAATTCCCGTTCCTGCTGATTGTCTGAAAGCATATCCGACGGATCCGGACACATAGCCCGTGCAATTATAGCAATACAAGGTAGCTTCGGCATCGTTTAAATAAAATCCATTGTTAGTCGTAGAAATCGATATGCTGTTCCAGATCCTTACTGTCAGAGCGCCAACCGTATAAATATCATATGCAATAAGTGCGGTATCAACATAGGCATTTGAAATATGTATTTCACCCGTTCCTGTAGAGCCATAGACAAAGTATCCGCGAGCAGATCCGGTAACCTGAGATTGAAGGCCGTCGATCCTGACGTATTCTTCGCTGACCGTGATGGTCTCCGTCCGGTGGTATTTGGTGGTATTCCACTTCCCATCGTGTCTTGCCGATGGTGTAGTGTATATTTTTATATAGCGGGTCGCATCAGTGGTCCAGCCAGAGATGGTGACTGCGGCGGTGTCGGGGGAAGTCCAAGAGCCGTCTATTTTGGCGACAGCGACTTTGTCTGCACAAACCAAGTCGCCGGTGGCACAAGCTCCGTAGGTGATTCCACCAGCAGCCGCTTCCCAAGCTGATAAGGTGTTGTAACAAGGCGAATAGCCGGTGCAGTTTTCCCTTACGTAAGCCACGAAAGCATTGGCCGGCAAACTCTCATCCACCGGCCCCACTGGCTTCACCTTCGCCTGCCCCGCTCCGTATAATTGCTTCACCTCCTGCGCCGACAGCGCGCGGTTGTACATTTTGACTTCATCGATAGTCCCATTAAATTCCCACAAACTTGAGTCGTATTTCCCAATCTGTACATTATTATTATTTGAACCAAGTGTATGAGTGCCAACATTGGATCCCGCTTGAACACCGTTAATATAAAAAGTAACAGTTGTTGAGTTTGCGGTAGCTGTTACGAAATACCATTGCCCCAAAGCAATACCGCTTGCCGTAGCCGCTTCCCACTCATCCCCATCATAA